>OGEQ01002884.1_pt1 | contig 10733 bp, 9 predicted proteins | sample 1570731 | NCBI WGS metagenome assembly OGEQ01 (sample SAMEA2582132, study PRJEB24529) | metagenome | biome: Human gut stool | place: China | collected 2011 | reverse complement strand
GATGAATCGGTTCTGTTTTCATAATCTTCTCCTTTTGTTTTTAAAGAGCCGTGTCAGGAATGACTTTCGGACGCAACGCTCTATAGAATAGTTATTAGAACCATATAGTCACTTTACCATACCATCCGTAGTCGACATGAGTTAATATAGTAAAATTACTATTTTTAAAAGTTCATAGTCCTATAATACGCTTATTTTCAAAATTGTCAAGTCTTTTCTGAAAATTCTTTAAAAAATGTTGTGAAATTTAAAATGCCTAGCTGAGCTAGACATCTTTCGACTGGGATTTTGTTTTCATTACTGTCACTAATACTTCTACGTTTTCGTAATCGACAGAAATTTAGTCCATGACATAAATTTCTCCACGACTATAGAGGGCAGCCTTTCCTGCAAGATAAATCCGATTGCCCTCCAAACGACAAATGAGAAGTCCACTTCTCTCAGAAGCTTGGTAGGCCCTAAAATCTTCTTGTGCCAACTTATTAGCCCACAAAGGAATGACATGACAGTGTCCTGAGCCACAGACTGGATCTTCCTTGACTGATAATTTTGGAGCGAAACTTCGTGTCACAGTATCATACTTGCTTCCTTTGGCAGTGATATTCAGGAGGAGCCCATCTAAAGCTTTTACTTTATCAAAATCTGGACTTGCATTAATGACATCATTTTCATGAGGTAAGACACAGACTAGATCTCTTCCAAGCCATGCTTCAAGCGGATGGACACCGATTGCTTCTTCCATCTCACTTGTGACTGCAACCTGTTGCATGGAGTATGCTGGAAAATTCAGCTCATAGTACTCACCTTTTTTGGTAACCAAAAGTTCCCCACTCTGTGTTGCAAAAGTTAGACTTTCAGCATTCTTTTCAAAAAATCTAAAAAGAACAAAAGCCGTTGCCAAGGTTGCATGGCCGCACAAATCGATTTCCCCACCTGGAGTAAACCAACGTAATTCGTAGTAATCATCATTTTTAACCGTAAAAGCTGTCTCAGAAAGATTATTTTCTTTAGCAATATTCTGTAAAGTATCATCTGACAACCATTTATCAAGAAGACAAACAGCCGCCGGGTTCCCTTTAAAAACAGTATCTGTAAAAGCATCGACGATAAATTGTGGGATGGTATATTGATTCATTGAAACGTTCAGCTCCTTAAATTGTTAACCTTGTTTTAAAACTACAAGTGAATGTAGAAAATTTAGTAAAAAATCAAATTAAATTATTTCTTGTCCATCTCCACCTTATCCCTTAAACCACTCCATTCCTGGAGAATCCAGTATAATTTTGGTCAATTGTTGGGGGCTTTCTTGAGTCCCATTGATAATCCAGTCGACGATAAGGCCTGTCAAACCAGAAACATACATGGTAATAGCATAGCGCTCTGGCATTTGATAAGCTGCCACAATGACTGGTCGAGAACGTGGCGTTGACTCAATCATACCCAAAATAAAAGAACGAATGTTATCTGCAAAACGAAAGCTTGGATTTTTTGCAATTTCAACAAAAAAAGCACTGTTCTCTTGAAAATGAGACAAGATGGCTTCTAAGGCTTCTTTGGGATAAAAGGTTTCTTTCCTTAAAATCATACGAACCGTCGTTATGGTTTCTTCTTTTAATTGCTCTAAAAAATCCTGTTTATCTAGGTAGTGCAGATAAAATGTCGAGCGGTTAACACCCGCTTTTTTAGTTAACTGACTAATCGTTATATCCTCTAAGCTTTTTGTAGCCAAAAGCTGAATGAAGGCTTCTTTAATATCTGACTTAGTTGTCGTTTGTCTCTGCTGCATACAAACCCCTTGTTTCTACATATTGTTGATTAAAGTATATCTTGATTTTTGTAATTGTCAACCATCATCAAGGATTTTCATTTATTAATACCATTTTCGTATCCTTATTTCAACACATTGTTGTTTTCTGTTGTAGCAATCGTATAAAAAAAATCATAAAATAACCTTCGTAATTATTCAACAGGTTGTTGTTTTAGCAGCTGATAACTTTTAAAGGAGACAAATACACATGGCTTATATTGAAATGAAACATAGTTACAAACGTTATAAAACAGGTGATGTGGAAATCATCGCAAACAATGATATCACATTCGAGATTGAAAAAGGGGAGTTAGTGATTATACTCGGTTCTTCTGGGGCAGGAAAATCAACTGTTCTCAATATTCTTGGTGGTATGGATACCAATGATGAAGGAAAGGTCATCATCGATGGGAAAGACATCTCCAATTATAATGCGAAACAATTAACAGCTTATCGTAGAGACGATGTCGGATTCGTCTTTCAATTCTATAACTTGGTCTCAAACTTAACGGCCAAAGAAAATGTAGAGTTGGCTTCTGAAATTGTCGCGGATGCTAAAGATGCGGAACAAACTTTGATTGATGTTGGTCTTGGGAAACGCATCAACAACTTCCCTGCACAATTGTCTGGTGGTGAGCAACAACGGGTAGCTATCGCTCGCGCCGTCGCAAAAAATCCGAAAATTCTCCTCTGTGACGAACCTACAGGAGCCCTGGATTACAATACTGGAAAACAGGTCTTGAAGATTCTCCAAGACAAGGCTCGCAATGAAGGAGCTACCGTTATCATCGTCACTCACAACGGGGCGCTTGCACCGATTGCTGATCGTGTGATTCGTATGCATGATGCGCGTGTTCAAAGTATTGAACTCAATGCAACTCCACAAGATATTGATAGCCTCGAGTACTAGAAAGGATGTCTCATGAATCGTAAAACTTATTGGAAAGATGTCAGAAAGTCTTTCTCTAGTTCTAAAGGACGGGTGGTTTCTATTGCTTCACTCATGGCCTTAGGTTCTTTCGCTCTTGTGGGTCTAAAGGTGACGACACCTGATATGCAACACACGGGAACAAGCTATTTTACTAAACACCAAACAGCTGACCTCACAGTTACTGGTAGCTATGGACTGAACCAGTCAGATCAAGACCTCCTAAATCAAGTCTCATCAGAGGCAAACATTGAGTACGGTTACTTTAAAGATGTCGTTCTGAAAGACTCCACTGATGCCTTTCGACTATTTTCAAAACCAAAAGATATCTCAACTTATGAGGTTGTAAAAGGAAAACTTCCAAGTAAGCAAGGTGAAATTGCTCTTTCTTCAGTCTATCAAGATAACTATAAGATCGGTGACAAAATTGAGTTTTCTGAAAAAGAGGGTGACAATGGTAAGGATGTCTTAAAAGAACACACCTTTACCATCACTGGCTTTGTTCAGTCTTCTGAAATCTTATCAAGTGTTGACCTCGGTTCATCGACAGCTGGTAGTGGGGAACTCAAAGGGTATGCGGTTGTTCCTGAATCTAGTTTTGATTCCGATGTCTACATGATTGCACGCTTAGCTTACAAAGACGTCCGTGAAGCTAACCCCTATACCCAGGATTACACTGACAAGGTTTCCAAACACGAAAATGAGCTCGAAAAATTAGTAAAAAATCAACCTGCTAACCGTTTGAAAGAATTAAAAGCTGATCCACAGGCTAAGATTGACCAACAAACAAGACAACTTCAGAAAGCAGAAACGGAGCTTAACAAGAAACTTGAACAAGCAAAAGCGAGCGGTCAGGATAAGAATCCTCTTGTCCAGGGACAATTGACTCAGGCACAACAAGAAATCACTGACAAGAAGAAGCAAATAAAGGAAGCTCAAGAAAAAATCGATAGCATTGCTGAACCAAGCTACGATGTCTACACACGTCGTGAAGCTCCTTGGTCAGAAGGGTACGTTTCATATGAGACCAACGCTTCTGTTTTTCAGAACCTCAGTAATATCTTCCCTGTTATCCTCTACTTTATTGCTGCCTTGGTTACCTTCGTCACGATGGGACGCTTCGTCGAGGAAGAACGGATTAAGGCAGGGACATTCAAAGCTCTCGGTTACCAAAACAAGGACATCATCCGTAAATTTATCATTTATGGATTTGTGACGAGCATGATTGGTACTGCTATTGGGGTTGCTGCTGGACATATTCTCCTTCCAACTATCATATACAATAGTTATAAAGAGCGAATCCTCCTCGCACCAATTGAGTTACACTTTTATCCATTTAAGACTCTTCTAGCTATTGTGCTTGGTCTTTTGTCCACAGTTCTTCCCGCTTTCATGGTAGCCAAGCGCGAATTAGGAGAAAAGCCAGCCCAACTTCTTCTTCCAAAACCTCCAACATCTGGTTCTAAGATTCTTTTGGAGCGCATCACCCCACTTTGGAACCGGATGAACTTTACACAAAAAGTCACTGCCCGTAATATTTTCCGCTACAAGCAACGGATGTTCATGACTATTTTTGGTGTCTGCGGTTCCATCGCACTTCTCTTTGCTGGACTCGGTATTCGTTCTTCTATCGGAGACCTTAACACACGCCAATTCCCTAATATCATTCGCTACGATATGATTATCGCAAATAAGGATCATCTGGATGAGCAGGAAAAGGAAAATATCCAAAAATTAATTAACGATAGCAAGGTCAAGGAACATCTTTCTATTCATTACGAAATGCTTTCAAAAGTGGCAGGAACTAATAACGATCGTCAAGATATCACAACCCTTGTGGTCAAAGACAAGGATCAAGAAACTCTACAACATTACATCAAGCTCAATAATCGTGAAACTGGTCAAAAACTCGAATTGACCGACAAAGGGATTATTATTTCTGAGAAATTGGCAGACTTAGCTGGCGTTTCTGTAGGGGATGAGTTAACCGTTCAAAATAGCCAAGACAAGGATATCAAACTCAAAGTTGCTGGTATTTCTGAAATGTATATGGGTCACTTCATCTTTATGAATGAAACTACTTACAGAAATGCTTTTGGTAAAGAGGCTAGCCAGAATGCTACTATTCTGACACTGAAGAATCACTCAGACAAAAACGTTGAGCAAACAGCCAGTCAATTTATGGAGCTTGATGGTGTCAAAGGGGTTGTTCAAAATACTACTCTAAAGGCACAAATCAAGACCATCGTCAACTCCCTTAGCCGTGTTATGGCAGTATTGATTGGGATTTCTGTTCTTCTTGCTTTAGTAGTTCTCTTTAATTTGACAAATATCAATGTGGCAGAACGTATCCGTGAGTTATCAACCATTAAGGTTCTAGGCTTCTTTGACAAAGAAGTGACATTCTACATCTATCGAGAAACCATTTATCTCTCTATCATTGGTATCTTGGTTGGATTCGGGCTTGGTTTGGGATTGCATCAATACATGGTAGAGGTTATCCCTCCTGAAAATATCATGTTCAATCCGGGTCTGAGCTGGCTCATCTATGCCATTCCAACACTTGTTGTCATTGTCATTCTGACAGGTCTCGGTATTTTTGTGAATCAACACCTTAAGAAAGTCAATATGCTCGAAGCCCTAAAATCTGTTGAGTAACATACGATTTAAGCTAATAAAGTAGAGCTAAAGTACAAGGATAACTTCCCTGTTCTAGACAAACGTCATTGTGGGCGTTTGTCTTTTTTATTTTCGAAATGATTTACTTTATCATCTGCAATTTCCATCCAAAAATCAGATTTTGAGCAAAATAAAAAGAGATATTCACTATTCATTTCATCAATCTTTTGATATTGAACAAGGAGGCACATACTTTTGGATGACTCTTATACTCCAGTCATCTATGTCATGTAAATACAATAGTCCAGATAACGGCATGATGGAATACTTCTTTAGTATTTAAAACAATCGGAAATGTTTTATGGTTATGAGAAAACATTTCAGTCACTTGGGAAATTGGAACAAGCTAGTGTAGACTGTGTTAATTATTACAACAACAAACCGCATTAAGATAAAACAAAAAGGACTTAGTCCTGTGCAATACAGAACTAAATCCTTTGCTTAAATAAATTGTCTAACTTTTAGGTTAGTACAAAATCCGTTGCTTTTGTGGAGTCAAAGGACTATTGTCCCAGGCTCTTTTTTATCGTAACCAACTTTCGTCTAACTGGCCTTTACTTTTGCTAAAAGCTTTCCCATGTTCATCAATGACAGCATGAATCTCTTGGCATTGTTTGAGAGTGAGGCCTTCCAAGACGTTACCATAAACAGCGTACATTTCATTATAGGTATCAAAGTTTCCAAATCCTAAGCGTCGAAAGAGTCTTCTCGCATATTCATCAGAAATAAATACTGGACGATCAAAAAGATAAAGTAAAAGTGCATCTGCAGTCTCTGGTCCAATCCCTTTTAACTCCAAAAGTTGCTTCCGTAACTCTTCTGTTCCAATCTTGGACAGAACCTCAAAACCACCAACTTCTCTTAACCAGATCAAAAGTCCCCTAATCGTTTGAGATTTTTGCTTAAAAAATCCAGCAGGTCGAATACGTTCCTGTAACTCTTCTAGCGGTAAAGCCAGGATAGCCTCAACTGTCATGACATCCATTAGACCAGCTAAAGCCAACTTAGCATTCTTCTCTGTTGTTCGCTGAATCAGAATAGTCGATACCAAGTCTTCAATCTTGTTATCCGATTGCCACCAATTTTGTTCTCCATAGTGCTTACAGAGTCGCAGAAGAGTTTCTTGTATTTTTTCTTGCTTGATCATTTCTTCAATAATCCCTGTTTTACCAAAAATTCACGTGCGACTTTAGCAGCAGGTTTTCCTTCTACTCCCACTTGGTAGTTCATCTGACTCATTTGGCTCTCTGTGATTTTGCCGGCCAACTTGTTCAGAATGCCTTCCAATTCTGGATGTTTCTTAAGAAGAGCTTCTTTCATGAGGGGTGCTCCTTGGTAAGGTGGGAAGAGGTGTTGGTCATCCTCTAGAACAACTAGATCATATTGAGCAATTTCTGGGTCTGTTGAATAGGCATCTGTTATTTGGATATTGCCTTGTTGGATTGCCTCATAGCGAAGGGCCGGCTCCATGGTAGCTACATTAAGATTTAGTCCATAAACTGATTGAAGCCCTTTGTTTCCGTCCTCACGGTCGTTAAATTCCAACGTGAAACCAGCTTTAAGCTTGTCCTGAACTTTCTTGAGATCAGAAATCGTTTTCAGATTATACTCTTTTGCAATCTTTTTCGGAACAGCAATCGCATAGGTGTTTTGATAAGCCATGGGTTTGAGCAAGGCTAGATGATCTTGTTTCCTTATACCATCACGCGCAACCTCGAAAACTTCTTTGGAGTCGTTGCTGACTTTAGGAGCTGGTTGCAAGAGAGAGCTTGTAATGGTCCCTGTAAATTCTGGATAGATATCGATATCACCCTTTTTAAGCGCTTGATAAAGGAAATCTGTCTTCCCAAAGTTAGGCTTAACCGTCACTGTCATGTCACTATTTTCCTCAATAAGAAGTTTGTACATATTCATGAGAATTTCAGGCTCAGGCCCCAATTTCCCAGCTATGACTAGATTTTCTTTTTCTTTCTGAGGAATCATGCTTGGAGCATAACTCGCTCCCAAACCAAGGAGCATCACCGCAAAGGCTGCAACAATAGTACGCAACTTTGCCTTTTCCAACCATTTGAGAATAACATTAAATAGAATGGCTAAAATGGCTGATGAAATAGCCCCAATTAAAATGAGACTAGCATTCCGACGATCAATCCCCAAAAGGATAAAGGAACCCAATCCTCCAGCTCCAACAAGAGCGGCTAAAGTCGCTGTCCCAATGATCATAACGGTTGCTGTACGAACCCCCGATACAATGACAGGCATGGCCAGTGGAATTTCAAACTTCTTGAGTCGCTCCCACTTGGTCATTCCAAAAGCAACCCCTGCCTCCTCAAGACTAGGATCAATGCCGTTCAAGGCTGTGATTGTATTTTCCAAAATCGGGAAAATCGCATAAATGACTAGAGCTGTAAGAGCCGGTAAGGTTCCAATCCCCATGAAAGGAATGAAGAGACCCAACAGAGCCATTGAGGGAATGGTCTGGAAGATACCCGCAACTTGTAGTACCCAGTTCGCCGCTTTTTTGTGGCTATTTAGATAAACCGCCAGCGGAATCGTCAGAAAAATAGCAACCAATAAGGTCAAAAGAGACAATTGTAAGTGTTGTCCAAGGGCTGTAAGCCAGTCCCCAAAACGTTCTTGAAAAGTTGAAATGAAATTAGACATGAAGGCTTCCTCCAAACAAGTTTGCTACAAAGTCTGTCGCAGGCGCTTGTAAAATTGTTTCAGGGTCTGCCACCTGACGAATTTCTCCATCCTGCAAAACTGCAATTCGATCCCCTAATTTTAAGGCCTCATCCGTATCATGTGTTACGAAGATGGTCGTCATGCCGAATTCTTTATGTAAGGCCTTTGTCAATTCTTGCAACTGCTTGCGAGAGATGGCATCCAAGGCTGAAAAAGGTTCGTCCATCAATAGAATCTTTGGTTCCCCAATGATAGCTCGCACAATGCCAATCCGCTGTTGCTCCCCACCAGATAATTCACTAGGCATGCGATTTGCATACTCTGCAGCAGGCAGGCCAACCTTGTTCAAGAGTTCCTCTGTTTTAGAAGCGATTTGCTCCTTGCTCCAGCCCTTCATCTCAGGAATGAGAGCAATATTTTCCGCAACGGTCAAGTTAGGAAATAGGGCAATGGCTTGAAGGACATAGCCGGTGTTGAGACGTAACTCCCGTTCATCATAGTCCTTGATGCGTTTCCCATCCATATAGATATTGCCATCTGTCGGTTCCAAAAGACGGTTAATCATCTTGATCATGGTGGTCTTACCAGATCCTGAAGGACCCACTAGCACCATGAATTCTCCATTTTCAATGCGGAGATTGACATCTTTCAAAATGTCCTTTTCCGTGTAGCGCAAGGCTACATGTTTGTATTCAATCATTTAATCTTCCTCATTTTTTACGATCACTTTACCAAAAGAATGGCTTCCTTCCAGATAAGCATGCGCTTCCTGAATTTGGTCAATCTGATAAACTTTTTCAGGCCGTACATCCACGCGATACTGCTCGACAAAATCTACCAAAGCCTGGAGCTTGTCATGAGACACATTGCCAGAAGCAAAGGTCGTCAAGTAGAGATTGCGAGAGAGCATCTCGATCGGATCAAAGTCTGGAACAGTCCACTGACCACCCAGTAGCCCACAAGAACAGATAATCCCACCTTCTGCTGTCCGCGCAAAAGTATCGAGAATAGTGCTGGGACCAACAAGATCCAAGACCTTATCGAACTGCTCTTTCGTGTGCAAGACACCATCCTTTTCCAAAATCACCTGATCAAATCCGACCACTTTCAGTTGCTCTTCCTTAGCTAGATTTCGGCTAGTTCCTGCCAGGTGAATCTCAGGAAATTGTCCTTTCAGCAGTTTAGCAAAGGCAATTCCTACACCACTGGTTGCTCCACGAACTAACACGCTTTCTTTCTCCTCTATCTTGAGATTAAGAAAAGAGCCAAAAGCCGTGTAATAGGTTTCCGGAAGGGCTATCAAACTTTCCAAATCAAGTTCTGTCTTGATTGGATAAATCTGCTCATTGGGGAGAAGGGTATACTCTGCATAGCCTCCATCAAAGGCTCGCCCCATCTCCCCCATAATGGAAATGATTTGCTGGCCAATCTTCAAATCCTCTCGTGTCGTTTCTTCCACAAGACCGACACACTCAATCCCTAACACACGAGGAAATTTTACAGATGGTGATTGTCCCTTGCGGGTAAAAATTTCACTGTGATTAATGCCAAATCCTTGGATTTTCACCAGGGTCCAACCTGCCTTCAGGACTGGTTTTGGTCGTTCGACCACTTCTAATACCTCTGGTCCACCTGGAGTGCTCACAACAACTGCTTTCATTACTACCCCCTCAATCTATACACAGAACGTCATGCTTCTTCGACATTTCTATTGCGATAAACTAGATTTTAAAACTTCTTCCAAACTCATAGCTGGACGTCCTAAGACTTTTTCGACATCTGTTGAAACCCCAGCTTGTTCCCCAACTTTGATAGCTGTATAGGTACTGACCCAAGCATCGTACTCCCAGTTTTGTGCTGGCCATTTTTTCCGTGACTCATAGGCCTCTTCTACCGATTCGTCTACATACGTGATGGCATTACCGGTCTCTTTTGAGAGAAGCTCTACGATTTCTTCCATAGAAAGATCCTCTGGTCCTGTTAGATTCAAGGTTTGATTTTCCCATTCCTTAGGGTTTAAGAGAATCTCTGCTGCGACCCTAGAAGTGTCCTTACGGGCAACAGCTGACACACGGCCCCTGCCAGCCGGACCACGAATTTCTCCATTTTCAAGAGCAATATCAATAAAGAAGTCCAAGTAAAAATTATCTCTTAGAAAAGTATAGGTGAACCCTAACTCCTTGATATAGGCTTCTGTCTGGGCATGATCACGAGACAAGGTAAAAGTTGCTTTTTCATCTGCTCCGTAAAAGGAGGTATAGACGATATGCTGCACTTCAGCAAGCTTTGCGGCATCTAAAAAACTCTTGTGTTCCTCAACACGCTCTGGATTTTCCCGAGCAGAGACCATCAATAAGATATCGATTCCCTTTAAGGCCTCAACCACCTCTGGAGTATTGGCATATACCATCTTACGAATTTCCGCTGACGCGTAGACTTTTGCACGCTCTGGGCTTCTTGCCAGATGGATAGAAGAAATTCCTTGCTGATCGACAAGATCAGCCACATAAGAGCCTAATTTCCCTGTTACACCTGTTATTCCAATCATAACTGTTACTTCCTTTCCCTACATATCATTTTCTTTAGCTTTTAGATTTGTGATAATACGCTCTTGATAGGCTTCAAATTCTCGGA
>OGEQ01002878.1_pt1 | contig 10751 bp, 10 predicted proteins | sample 1570731 | NCBI WGS metagenome assembly OGEQ01 (sample SAMEA2582132, study PRJEB24529) | metagenome | biome: Human gut stool | place: China | collected 2011 | reverse complement strand
AGATTATTGCAAGCGGATATCCTGGTGCAGGCGGTATCGGCGGTCACAAAGAGGTTATGAAGTATCTTGGTGCAGGTCTTGATAAGGCTGAAGGTAAGAAGATTCATAAGGCAATGTGCGGCGGTACTATGGCTGCTACTCCTATTTCTTGTGTTGCAGGTTATACTGTAATTACAGAAATCGAAAAGAGAAATGCTTGTCAAGTTGCAGGTCAGATGGCTGACAGACTTGTTAAAGGTATTAACAAGTCAATCAAGAAGTATGATCTTCCATTTGTTTGCTACAACATTGGCTCTATTTGCCAGCTTCATACTGTTGCTACAATGCACTTTAGAATTAACTGGAGAAAGCCTTGGACTATTCCTTCAGTTCTTAAGGAAACCGGTATTCGTCAGACTGAAATGCAGTATATGGGTGCTGCTTATATGGCTGAGGGTCTTGTAACTCTTGCAGGTTCTCGTCTTTACACTTCAAGTGCTTACACTGAAGAAGATATCGATGAATGCATCAAGAGATTTGATAAGGTTCTTTCTCAGTGCGAAAAGATTGATTATTAATCAATAGCTTTAAGGGAGCAGGCGTATACTTGCTCCCTTTATGTGCATTTATATAATATTTAAAATTAAGGAGAAAATATATGGCTTACGATGTTGAAGAAGCTAAGAAATTAGTCGTTGAAGCAGGTAAAAAGCTTCTTGAAACAGGTCTTATCGCCCGTACTTGGGGTAATGTTTCTGCAAGAATCAGCGATACTCAGTTTGTTATCACACCGTCAGGCAGAGCATATGATACGCTTACACCTGATGAGGTTGTTGTTGTTAATATTGATGATTGTTCACACGAGGGTGATATTAAACCGTCAAGTGAAAAGGGAATTCACGCTGATGCATATAAGCATCATCCGCTTGTTAATTTCGTTATTCATACTCACCAAAAGGCTGCGACTATTGTCAGCATTACAGGTATGGAAGTTAAAAATGTATATAATGAATTCAAGCCTGTTTTAGGTGACTATGTCCCTGTTGCCGAATATGCTATGTCTACAACAAACCCTCTTCGTAAGAAAGTTGAAAAATGTATGATGATGAATCCAAGCTGTCGTGCATTTATGCTTATGCATCATGGTACTCTTTGCCTCGGAGAAAGTTTTGACCAGGCATTTGAGGTAGCAGGCGCTCTTGAAAAATGTTGCGAAAAGGTAATTAAGGATAATTATCTTCGTCATTCTTGGGATAAAACATATTCAGTTGACAATAAGCTTAACTATTTCCTTAATAAGGAAAATGCAGGCAAGATGCCTGAAGCTATTTGCGACCTTGGTTCATCAGTAAGGAACGGTAATATATTTACTCTTACATACGATGGTGGCAAAAAAGTTGACGTTGATATGATAACAGGTCTTGCTATTAACGGTATTGCTCCAAAGTGTGCTAAGATTCACAGAGCTATTTATGAAAGCCAGAATTGCACAATGATTAAGCATGTTGCAAATCCGTATGAGGTTGCTGTTTCTTGTCTTGACGAAACAATGTATCCTATGATTGATGACTTTGCTCAAATCGTTGGTGTTGACGTTAAATGCGTTCCTTGGATTGACGGCGATACAGACGAATGTGCTAAAGAAATAGGTAAGGCAATTGACGGCAGAAATGCAGTTCTTATTCAGGGTAACGGCGCTCTTGTTACAGGTAACAGTGACGGCGATATGCAGGCTCTTGATCTTATTATGGAAAAGGGTTGCGAGGCTCAGGTTGACGTTTCAATCTTTAATCGTCCTCACTTTGTTCCAAAAGCAGAGTGCTTCCTCATGAGAACAGTTTATCTCGCTAAGTATTCAAAGCAGATTAATAAATAAATCAATATAAACTTAAGGCACGAATCAATTTTCTGATTCGTGCCTTTTTACTGTTTTATTATATTTATACCATTTGTTCCGGATGGAATACTTCTTCAAATTTTTCTTCACTTAAAAATCCGAGTGTTGTGCAGGCTTCCTTGAGTGAAATGTTGTTTTTATAAGCATATTTTGCGGTTTTTGCAGCATTTTCATATCCTATGTATGGATTAAGAGCTGTTACAAGCATGAGCGAATTGTGAAGATTGCAGTCCATTTTCTCTTTGTTAGCCTTAATACCGCTTACGCAGTTTTTATTAAAGCTAATCATTGCCTCACTTAAAAGCCTTACCGATTGCAGAAAATTGTAAATTGTTACAGGCATAAAAACATTAAGTTCAAAATTGCCTTGGCTTGCCGCAAATCCGATTGCCGCATCATTTCCCATAACTTGAACCGAAACCATTGTTACTGCTTCGCATTGAGTTGGATTTACCTTTCCCGGCATAATTGATGAACCCGGCTCATTTTCGGGTATTGTAATTTCGCCAAGTCCCAAACGTGGACCGCTTGCAAGCCATCTTATGTCATTAGCGATTTTCATAAGGTCGCATGCAAGTGCTTTTAATGCACCGTGAGCAAAAACTATTTCGTCTTTAGAAGTTAATGCGTGAAATTTATTTTCAGCAGTAACAAAATCTTTTCCTGTAATTTCACAAACGGCCTTTGCTACCTCCTCGTCAAAGCCTTTTGGTGCATTAAGACCTGTTCCTACAGCCGTTCCTCCGAGTGCTAATTCTTTAAGTTCGGGCAGAGCGATTTCTATAAGCTTTTTGTCCTTTTCAAGTGAACTTCTCCAGCCGCTTATTTCTTGTGAAAATGTTATAGGAGTTGCGTCCTGAAGATGAGTTCGTCCGCTTTTAACTATTCCGTCATTTTCTTTTTCAAGCTTTTTGAAACTATCAATCAATGCTTCAATTGCAGGAATAATCTTGTCCTCAATTCCTATTACAGCCGCAATGCTCATAGCTGTAGGAAAAGTATCGTTTGAACTTTGGCTCATATTTATGTCATCGTTTGGGTGAAGTATTTTCTTGCATGCAATTTCATTTCCTCTGTTTGCAATTACTTCGTTAGCATTCATATTTGATTGAGTGCCGGAGCCGGTTTGCCAAACAACAAGAGGGAAGTGCTCATTTAGCTTTCCGTCAATTACTTCGTCACACGCCTTTGAAATTGCTTCAAGCTTTTCATCTGTCATTTTGTCTTTTTTTAATTTGTTATTTGCAATCGCTGCCGCTTTTTTTAAGATACCGAAAGCCTGAGTGATTTCTCTCGGCATAGTTTCAATTCCAATGCCGATTTCAAAATTTTCGTGGCTTCTTTGCGTTTGCGCTGCCCAATATTTATCAGCCGGGACTTTTACTTCTCCCATAGAATCGTGCTCAATACGATAATCCATAAATTTATACCTCCGAATAAGTCTTATAATAATATACACTAAATATTTGCTACTTTCAACAAATATTCATTTTTTGTATATTTACTTATTTAATAAATTATGATAAAATAAATTAAATCAATTAGAAAGGAAAATGTATATGAATATTTGGCACGACATTTCACCTAAGAGAATTAAAAAAGATAGATTTTATGCTGTAATTGAAATTTCAAAAGGCGGCAAGAATAAGTATGAACTTGATAAGGAAACAGGTATGCTTAAGCTTGACCGTGTTCTTTTTACGTCTACTCATTATCCTGCAAATTACGGATTTATTCCTCGTACCTATGCAAGCGATAACGACCCGCTTGACGTTCTTGTTTTGTGCAGTGAGAAAATTCAGCCGATGACTATTGTTGAGTGTTTTCCTATTGGTGTTCTCATTATGGAAGACGGCGGCGCAAGGGATGAAAAGATTATTGCCGTTCCTGTTAATGACCCTAATTATAACGGATATACAAATATTGATAAGCTTCCTGCTCATAGGTTTGAGGAAATCAAGCATTTCTTTGAGGTTTATAAAACTCTTGAACATGAAAAAACAACCTCTGTTACCGAGGTTAAGCCTAAGGAAGAGGCAGAGGAGATTATTCAAACCTGTATTGACAGCTATATTGAAAATTTCCAATTATAATCTAAATTTATTTATATCTATTTTGAGGCAGGCCTTCCTGCCTCTTTTTTGTCTTTAAAAGATAATCGGCTTTTTAATTGGCGGCTATCCGTTTGTACTGTTTTATTTAATTATCGGAATAATCTCACTCGGTATGATTATTTTCCTCGATAAAAAGAATATAAAAATTGAAAAGCATAGAACTTTTGTAAGAGTAACACATTTAGTTTTTATAACTTATAAGATGATCAATTTTTTAGTTACTTTTGAAAGATTTTCTCTTCCTCTCGGAGAAATATAAAGTAAATCCTCAATTCGTATTCCAAATTTGTCAGGTATATAAATTCCCGGCTCAATCGAAGTTATGTTTCCGACTTCAAACGTGTCATTACTTTTTGGCGAGGCATTATATCCCTCGTGAATGTCAAGTCCTACCCCATGGCCTAAGCTGTGGCGGAAATATTTTCCCATATCCTTTTCGTTTAGTACGTCATAAGCGGCTTGGTAAACATCGGCACATTTTTCTCCTGCTTTAAGTGCTTTTATTCCGGCAAGCTGAGCTTTTAATACAAGGTCATATGCTTCTTTCATTTCGTCTGTTATGTTACCAATCGCAATTGTTCTTGTCATATCTGAATGATATCCTTGGTACGTTGCACCAAAATCAAAGAGCACAAAATCACCGTCTTTGATTTTTTTATCACTTGGTACACCGTGAGGCATAGATGTATGAGTGCCCGTTAATAAAATTGTGTCAAAGCTTACTCCTTCAGAACCGTTTCTTGCCATAATGTAATCAAATAAGGCAGCAAGTTCTTTTTCTGTTTTGCCTATTTTAACTTCATTTAAAAGCTCTAAAAATGATTTTTCGGCAATATTATTTGCTTTTTTAATAAGCTCGATTTCAAATGCTTCTTTTTTGTTTCTCATAAGCATAAAATCGTGATTTAACTCAACAAATTCTGTGTTGTTGAGTTTTTTTGCGTATGAATTATATTGCGCAAGTGATATTGTTTCATTTTCAAAAAGAAGTCTTTTGATATTTTCTTTGTTTACGATATCATTTACCTCGTTTAAAAATGAATTTTTGATTTCTATTACATTTAATCCTGTTTTTTGAGCGTGAATTTGAGCCGTTTCAGTGTATCGTGAGTCAACAATATGGTAACTGTTGCCGTTTTTTGTGATTATTATAACGCCTTCACTCGGTGAAAAAGAGCAAAGATAGTGCATATTACTCTCGTTAAAAAGTATAACTGCGTCGCACCCTTTTTCTTGAATTAATTTTGTTGTCTTTTCAATATTTATATACATTTTTAATACCTGCTTTCCTATTAATGATAATCGTATTTATATTTGTTGTCAATATTTTATGTAAATTATTGACAAATCTTATATGATGTGATATTTTCATTAATATAATTGTTTTTAGGAGTAGGTATGGATAAATATTTAATTAACCCAAATCATAAAATCAGCAAGATTAATAAGGATATTTACGGCCACTTTGCTGAGCATTTGGGCAGGTGCATATATGAGGGCATATATGTCGGTGAAAACTCAAAAATTCCTAATGTAAACGGTATGAGAATTGACGTTGTTAATGCCTTAAAGGATATGGGTATCCCTGTTCTTCGTTGGCCTGGCGGTTGTTTTGCCGATGAATACCATTGGAAGGACGGAATAGGCGATAAAGCAAATCGTAAAAAAATGATTAATACCCATTGGGGCGGTGTTGTTGAGGATAATTCTTTCGGTACTCATGAATATTTTGAACTTTGCCGTCAGCTCGGCTGTGACACATACATTAATGGCAATGTAGGTTCAGGTTCGGTTATGGAAATGAACGAATGGATTGAATATATGACATTTGACGGCGTTTCTCCAATGGCTGAGCTTAGAAAGCAAAACGGCAGTGAAAAACCTTGGAAAATCAACTACTTCGGCGTCGGTAACGAGTCTTGGGGCTGCGGCGGTAATATGGACCCTGAATATTACGGCTGTCTTTATAAGAGATATAATACATACGTTCGTGATTATAACAGCAATAATAAAATAAAGCGTATTGCCTGTGGACCTAACGTTGATGATTATCACTGGACAAGAGAGGTAATGGACAAGGTTAAGCACCATGCTCAGGGTATTTCACTTCATTATTATACAATTCCCGGTGATACATGGGAGCATAAAGGTTCTGCAACAGAGTTTGATACTAAGGAATATTATAAAACTCTTGCAAAGGCTTACAGAATTGAAGAACTTATAAATAATCATATCGCTGTTATGAACAGCGTCAATCCTCAGCAATGGGTTAATCTTGTTGTTGATGAATGGGGTACTTGGTACGATGTTGAGCCGGGTACAAATCCGGGATTTTTATATCAGCAAAACACAATGCGTGACGCTATGGTTGCCGCATTAACGCTTAATATATTTAATAAGCACAGCGATAGGATAATGATGGCAAATATCGCTCAAACCGTTAATGTTTTGCAGGCAATGATTTTAACTGATGCAGAGAAGATGGTGCTTACTCCAACATTTTATGTTTTTAAAATGTTTAAAGAACATCAAAATAATATGCTTTTAGGTTCGTTTATTACAACTGATAAAATTGATTCTAAAGAGGCGAAACGTTCTTGTCCTCAGCTTATTGAATCTGCTTCAATTGATGAAAATGATATTATTTATTCAACAGTTGTAAATGTTGCCGATAAAAAGTCAGCTAAAATCAAATGTCAAATTGCTGATAGAAAAGTTAAGAATATAAAAGCGTATGTTCTAAACGGTGATATTCATGATAAAAATGATTTTGAAAACACAAATTCTGTTGAAATAAAAGATTTTTATGATTTCAGGCAATTAAAGGACGGCTTTACAGCAACGCTTCCTGCGTGCAGTGTCGTTAAATTTGTAATTGAATAATGAAAAAATGTAAAAAATGTTTGCTTTTAGAGGCAGGGGAAAATAAATCTTATAATACAATAAAAGAATATCTTGATAATATTGACCCGTCTTTAAAAACAGATATGAAAAATTATAAATTAAGGCTTGAAAAGTGTAAGAAATGCGACTTCCTTATTTCGGGTATGTGCCTTAAATGTGGCTGTTATGTGGAGGTTCGTGCTGCGCTTAATGATAAACATTGTGCAGATTTTAACAATAAAACTTGGTGAAAAGAGTAAGTGATACTATGAAATTTGATATGTCGAAATTCGATTTCGGCAGTGCATTGTGTGATTATAACGATAAAGATAAATTTACAAATAAATATTATCAAAATTCGCTTGATAAAAATTTCCCTGCAAAGGATTTCAACAACGTTTCTGTTGAATCAAACAACCCTAAGCTTAGCAGAAACGGTCATAGGCAGAGAATGAGAGAAGTTTATCTTGCCGGAGGAATGCAAAATGCTCCTGACCATAATTTGCTTGAACTGTTTTTGTCAATTATAATTCCTCAAAAGGATGTTAAAGAACTTGCGTATGCGTTAATAAATCGCTTTGGCTCGCTTGAGGGAGTCCTAAATGCTGACGCTAATCAACTTATGACGGTAAATGGTATCGGTCAATCTGCTGCCGTAGGCATTAAAATGGTAGTTGAACTTAATAAAAGAGTTGCGAATAACAGAAATAAAAATGTTGATAATTTGAATTGTTCTTCAGAAGCAATAGCTTATTGCAGTAATTTGTTCAAATATGAAAAAATTGAAAAGTTGTATATGATTACACTTAATAACGACGGCTCGATTATTAATATCCATTTGATAGGAGAGGGTAATGCAAATACTGCACCGTCGAATACACGTGAAATTCTTGAAGCTGCAATAATCGACAAAGCATCCGGTGTGCTTTTTACGCATAATCACCCCAACGGTTCAAGCAAAGCGTCTGATGCAGACTTGAATTTTTCTGTTTCTATTGACAATGTGCTTAAAAATGTTGATATTAATTTTATCGACCATATTATTATCGGAAATGATGAACCTTTCTCACTACGTATGAGTTTTATGCAGGATGAATGGTAATTTTAACGGAGCATGAATTAATTCTTGCTCCGGTTTATTTTTTCATATTTTGGTAATAATAGATGTATGAACATTTATAATTATTTTAATAAGCTTAAAAATGCAATGCTTATCTCGTTGGGAATAACTTCAATTATTTTTGCATTTAAAGCATTTTTTGATTTTCTTGCGTTTAAAACGAACAACGAAATTATTTCATTTAAAAATTTATCCTCCTGCCTTGCATTTTTTGCTCCTCTTGCCATTTCTTTTTTTACAACATTTTATTTGATTGACGGCAGAAAAACCTTTAAAGCATTGTTTACTTTATTTTGCACATTTATTTTCTACTCTGTATTTACGCAGTCTAAATCATATTTTTTTGCTGTTTTAATATCTCTTTTAGCTTACTATTGTTACAAAAACCTGAACTTTGTTACCGCTTCGTTGTTGCTTTTGTCATCAACGCTTATTTTTGCTGTTTTGTGTACTTATTTGTATGACGTTTATAATAATTTAATTATGGGTATTTGTGCATTTGTTTCAAATAAGGGGAATATTTCATCAGCAATGTTCGGTTTTGTTAATACGCTTCTTTCCCCACTTGATTTTTCAAGTTTTGAAAATATGTTTTATTATAAAAGCTTCGGTTCAACACAGGTTATCAATAATAATTCAATTGTAAGCGGAGCAATTAATATTTTTAAAAATAATATCAATTCTCAAGCGGTTATTACCTATCTATCGGGTCATTCTTATTTAATATTTTTGATTATCGGTGTATTCTCGTCGTTAATAAAAGAATTAAAAGGCATTGAAAAAGCAGTGCTTTGCATAATTGTTGCTTCTTCAATTCTTTGTGGTAATGTCACTATTTTTATGTTTTTTATTCTTTTGGAAAGTCCGTATTTATTTTTAAGCCTTTGTGTTATTTCTTCCCTTGGTTATTTTTGTGCTTCAATTGTTAAAATTTCTGTCGGTTTTTGCTTCGGAGGCGGTATTATTGAAATATTCATTAATGCCGATAAGTATGTTTATCTTATAACTCTCGGTATTGTGTTTACCGCTATCGGATATTTTGTAACTAAGTATTTTTATGAAAAATACGGTATCAGCTCACTTTTAAATATCTATATTCCCAAAAATCTTAAAAATACGGTGTCTGCCCTCGGCGGTGTTCAAAATATAATAAGATTTAGTGATACTTCTATTGAGGTTAGAAATCCTAAACTTGTTGATGAAATCAGCCTTGATTGCGAAATAAAAGAAAATATCATTAAGATTGAAAAGGATATTGTTGATAACTTGAAAGAATATTTTGATTAATGTATAATATCCTTGGTGATATTATGAATGTAAGAGAAGAACTTTTTAAAAATCAAGACGAAAAATACGGCGACTTTCATTCTAAACTTATTCCTAATATTGACAGAGATAAGATAATCGGCGTGAGATTGCCTAATATCAGAAAAATTGCTAAAGCGGCGGCAAAGGAAAACGCTTTTGCAGATACCTTTTATTATGAGGAAAAAATGGTAAAAGGTATGGTTATTGAATATAATAGGAAATTGAGTTTAAAGCAAAGACTTTCACTTCTTGATGAATTTGTGCCGCTTATTGATAATTGGGCAATTTGCGATTGTTGTGCGGCAACCTATAAATTCACTCTTGAAAATCTTGACGAAGTTTTTAAATATATTCTTAAATATAAAAACGGCAGTGAGTATGAAGTACGTTTTATGTGCGTTATGATGCTTGATTATTTTCTTAATGAGGAATATATTGACAAAGTATTAAATATTCTTTTATCAATTAATAGGGAAGAATATTATATTAATATGGCGATTGCCTGGACCTTGGCTGATGCTTATGTTGATTTTAAGGATAAGATAAACGATATTATAATAAATAAAAAATTATCTCCTTGGGTTCATAATAAAACCATTCAAAAAATATGCGAGTCTTTTAGAATTTCAAATGAAGATAAGGCATATTTAAAAACGCTTAAAATAAAAAAATAGTCGGTGCCTATGCATCGACTTTTTGCTTTATTATCTATTGACAATGTTATTTCACTTTACTATAATACAGTTGATTTGAGATATATGAAAGGAAAGCGATTTTTTTGCAGGAAAATGCAGCAAAAACTAAAAAAGACAAAACTACTCTTTTGATGACTGATGGAAATATTTGGAAGCTTCTTATTGTATTTTCTATTCCTCTAATTTTGGGAAATCTCCTTCAGCAAATGTATAACACAGCCGATTCAATTATAGTAGGCAACTTTGTAGGCAGTAACGGTCTTGCCGCAGTAGGTGCGGGTACCGCTCTTATAAATTTGATTATTGCTTTTGCGCAGGGTGCTGCTGTCGGTGCAGGTGTTGTTGTGTCGCAATATCTCGGCGCAAATAGGAAGGGGCAGATTAAAATATCTGTTCATACATCAATGTGTATAGCAATTATTTTAGGCATAATATTAACTCTTCTCGGCGTATTTTTAAGTCCGTCACTTCTTGTTTTGATGAAAACCCCGAAAGAGGTTTTAAAATCATCGTCACTTTATCTTTATAATCACTACACCTTTAACCATTTTGCCTACGAAATTGGTGACACCCTATATCGAAGGTTCTCAACAAAGACATGCACAAAAATATACAAATTACAAGAAACCACTTACAAACACTAAAGAAAACAACAACTACCTCTTCTCTCTGATCCCGAGTAAACAAGCAATTTATTACGCAGTTTAGGAGAGACAGGATAAGCGTCAGCGTTCCTTCTCGACATTGCTACCGCA
>OGEQ01002862.1_pt1 | contig 10813 bp, 6 predicted proteins | sample 1570731 | NCBI WGS metagenome assembly OGEQ01 (sample SAMEA2582132, study PRJEB24529) | metagenome | biome: Human gut stool | place: China | collected 2011 | reverse complement strand
CTGTTGAACTTTCGTCTGACAATTGTCAGACGAAAGTTCAACAGTAGTCAGACGAAAAGATAACAACCGTCAGACGATTAATTTTATGCATATCGAAACCTAATTCTCCGTATTCGGCGAATTAGTTCATAAGGATGAATACACTAAATCAGTTTCTTTTTCTTCCGGTAGTTCTCACGAAACTCTTTGGGCGAACAACTCTTTTTCTTCTTGAAGATCCGGTTGAAATTGGAAAGGTTATTAAAACCGCACTCATAACAAATCTCGGCAATAGACATTGTAGAATCTACCAGCAACCGGGAAGCAAAGCCCAGCCGAATATCAATGATATAATCAGAAAGATTCTTGCCTGTACGCAGTTTGAAAAAGCGGCTGAATGACACATCCGTCATCCCAACCATATCAGCCAACTGCCCCAGACGTATTTCTTCCTGATAATGTGTATTGATGTACTCCTGCACTTTCTGCACACGCCGGCTGTCCGAATGAATATCTATCTTGGCAAAAGACGAACTGGACAAGGTACGCGCTTCTTCTTCAAAGAGAGAAAGTTCATACAGGATCGTCATAAACTTAATGACCGCATAAAATCCTTGCTTCTCGGAAGCAAGCGTATCCAGCAACGGATATATTTTGAGTATGGCAGACATCGGGAAACAAAGCCCTTTTTGTGCTTTATCCAGCATCCGGCGGATAGAGTCGAACTGATTCTTATTGATAAAGCTCTTGAAGAAAAGATCGGAAGAAAACTGAATCGTAATCTCCCGTATCTCTTTCGAATGGCAGTCGTTCTGTTCCCAGACGTGTTCCAAATCTTTTCCTGTTATCAATACCAAATCATAATCATCTATCACTTCGGAAGAGTCTCCTACAATCCGCCTTACTCCGGCAGCCTTTTCGGTGAAGTTCAATTCAAACTCGGAGTGGTTGTGTATAGGATAAGTGAATTCCGTTTTATAACGTTCCGCAATGTAAAAGCAATCCTTATCTGACAAAGGAGTGATTTCACGGATAATCTGGTTGGATAACGGTGTAGTCATAGTAATTACAATTTATAAGCGTTTTATCGTTTGATTAGTTTTCTATCTTTACCCCTATCCGATGCAGGTCTGCCCCCGACGGGTTTTGGAAGACACGCAAGTCGAATTCGGGAATAATGGCAAGCACATGATCGAAAACATCTGCCTGTATGCCTTCGTAGGCAACCCATACTTTATTGGCAGAAAAAAAATAAAGTTCCAATGGGATACCGGTTTCAGTAGGCTGAAGCTGACGTACCATACAGGTCAGGTCTTGGTTGACGGTAGGCAGACTCTTCAGATAGTTAGTCAGATAGGCCCGGAAAACTCCCAAGTTTGTTTGCCGACGTCCATTCACTAACACAGAGTTGTCGATATGATGTTCCTTATTATATTCTTCCACTACCTTTTCCGTTTCATCCACATAGTCTTTCAACAGTTGTATCTTCCGGTATTTTGCCAACATCTCCGGTGTACAGAAATGCACACTGGTCATGTCTATATTGATGGAACGTTTCACACGACGTCCGCCGGATTCCTGCATTCCCTGCCAGTTTTGGAAAGAATCACTAATCAATAGATAAGGAGGAATGGTGGTGATGGTATTATCGAAGTTACGTATTTTTACGGTATTCAATGTTACTTCTATCACCGTACCGTCCGCACCGTATTTCGGCATCGTGATCCAATCGCCCACCTTCAGCATATTATTGGCGGAAAGCTGGATGCCGGAGACAAATCCCATGATACTGTCCTTGAAAACTAACATCAGAACCGCAGCGGAAGCTCCCAATCCGGTCAGCAACACCACCGGACTTTGCTTTATCAAAATACTGATAATGATGATAGCTCCTATAAAGAAGAGAATGACTTGCGCTGTCTGCAAAAGCCCCTTCAAAGGTTTGTCTTTATATTGTTCACGCGCGCTATATACCAGATACACAGCCGTGAACAAAGCACTGACGAAGCGAAGAAAGACTGCAAGGATATAAATCATGCAAAGTCTTCGAAGAAAATCAAGCAAAGCAGAGTCTGCATGTTCGGGAAAAGCAATAGGAATAGATATATAAATCAATATAGGCGCCACCATCCTGCTGATGTTCACCATTACTTTATCATTAAATACAATATCATCCCAAGTAGCTTTTGTCTGTCTCACCAATTTAGCCACAGTACGCAGAATAATCTTGCGGCAAATCAGATTGGCCAGTAATGCTATTCCAATAATAAACAATAAGATGATAAAGTTATCAATCTTATCAGCCATAGCTTCATCCACTCCCATCGAGAGCAAAGCATGATTCACCTCTTGCATCACTACATTACCTGCTTCTTCCGGTTGCCCGTTTGCCAATGCCACACTCACTGTATCAACCACTTCTTTTACTTCTTTCATAAGCAATCGTCTCTCTCTTTTTTAGTTTTTCTTTTATTTATGATCTCTGTTTCTTTTCTTCTTTATTCTTTCCTTCTTCCAAATATTCACTGATATCCTGCCGTAGCCAATCATAATGGAAGAGTCTTTTGTAGGCTACATTCTTCTTGAGCATGATTTCTACGTTCACCTGGCTGTTCTGATAACAAGTCAGTTCGTTTCTGAATTGCTCATTGTGTTCGGCCAGCCGCTTGATTTCCTGTTCCCGTTCACGACGCAGCACGGTGCAGACCGGAATCAGTAGTTTCATTACCACATTATCCATCACATGGTGTCCCTGCATATACAAGTAAGTAGTTTCCGGCACCAAGCCCAGCTCTTTAAATTCAGTCCGCAATCCATTCACCTGATTGATGTTATGGGGGAATTTCTTTTTCAACTCTGCCAACTTCTGATTAACCCGTTGTTGAAGGGATTCCAAGCTCTTTTCCGGATGCCGGAGATTAATCTCGCGCAAAGAAGTATAAGTATGGAAATCGTACATGGGGAAAGTGTAAGTATCCCGTTGGCGATAGAACCATACGTTCCAGAGGAAAAGCGGATATACTATTTCGGAGTACTTCTTCAGGTAGAAGTTGAAATCTAAAATGGAACGGTCATTCAACGTAGCCTGCACACATACTTCGTGAAGGCTTTCGGCAAAACAATGATAGTTTTCAATAGCATAGGTATAAGTCTGAAAAATATACCTGCTCCGGTTGATTTTACGGGAGGTATTGGTAGCTCCCTGCAACAGGAAATCATAGTCACTGTCCACACAGGCAATCAGACTTCTCCCCAATTCGGCTGTATTCAGCGTGTTCATGAGTACCATCTTTTTTCCTTTTGCCAGGGAGGTGGCCGAAGGAAGCATCACTTGGAAATAGTGTTCGTCGTCTTCAAACTCTTCAAGCAATGTGCGCCAGAAAGCGATGTCGTCATAGCTTTCTACGTAAGCGATGATACGTCGGCGGGCTTTCTTCGGATAAAGCTTATGGGCGGCATTGAAATAAGAAGAAGTCAGATTATCTCGTAGTGAAGTTGCCATTTGTTCTATTACAGGTTACGAATTACAAATTACAGTTGGGAGAATCCTTGTCGAGCTTGTGCCCTACGGTGGTAGATATATCGCTTACTTCTGTCACGGCATCCAGCCAGCCTTCCATAATGACGGCAGGCGAATGGGTAGTCAGGATAATCTGCACATTCGGATTCAGTTCACGTATCATAGCAATCAGTTTCTGCTGCCATTCTATATGAAGGGAGGCTTCCGGCTCATCCATAAACAATACACAATGGCTGTTGTCCTGCACGAGTACGGTCAGCAGGATAACCAGCATTTGCTTTTCACCGGACGACAGTTTATAAGGGAATAATAGTTCGCCATCCTGATAGAAAGCGATATCGTTCCGTTTCCTGTCTATCTTTTTGCGTGTATAGCTGAACAGTTCGTCAATCATATCCTGAAAACGACGTTTGGCTACAGATAATGTAGCTGCTTTACGACGCTCTTCTTCATCAATGCTGGAAAGCATTTCAATCATCTTATTACCAATGTTGACCTGATAATCGAGGTAACGGCGTTGCAAGAGATAAAGCTGCCAGTCCAGTTCAGACTTTACATTCTTGTCGGCCATGCGGGCTGTGAAGTCACCCATGATCAGGGGACGGTCGTAGCTCCGGATGACGTCATAAGGAATATAGGTTGCCTGGGGATTGTCGAAAAAGAGACGCACTCCGTTCTTCTCGTCACTTTTCATTTCACCGGAAAGTCCTTCGAGGTATCCCACCGAACGGTTCAGAATGGTAGTCTTCCCCACTCCGTTGATGCCGGAGAGGATGTTCACATCGGGACGCAAATCCCATCCTATATTAAAGCGTTCCCATAGTCCGTGTATCTCGATACGACGGATATAATTGGCTTGTTGTTCCATAATATTCAAGTTTAATCAAGGCAAATATAAACAAATCATACGATAAAAGACTACCTTTGCAACCGTTTTCTCTATTTGATTGTTAATGATATCAGAGATATGGTAAAATAAATAGTATCAACATGGACAAAAGTAAGAACCTGTATGGTCATTTGTTTGCGCTTACAGCAAACGTTATGTGGGGATTAATGTCTCCCATCGGTAAGTCGGCTCTTCAAGAGTTTTCTCCAATTTCTGTCACTACATTCCGCATGGTGGGGGCAGCAGCCGCTTTCTGGATCCTTTCCATGTTTTGCAAACAGGAACATGTGAATCATCAAGATATGCTGAAAATCTTCTTTGCTTCACTGTTTGCGCTAGTATTCAATCAAGGAGTGTTTATCTTCGGACTTTCTATGACTTCTCCTATTGATGCTTCTATCGTAACTACCACTCTACCGATTGTAACAATGGTTGTAGCGGCCATTTACTTGAAAGAACCTATTACCAATAAGAAAGTACTGGGAATTTTTATAGGTGCTATGGGAGCGCTCATTCTCATTATGAGTAGCCAGGCAGGAAGCAACGGAAATGGAAGCCTGATTGGCGACTTGCTTTGTCTCGTTGCGCAAATCAGTTTTTCCATATACCTGACTGTATTCAAAGGATTGTCTCAACGATATTCGGCAGTAACGATTAATAAATGGATGTTCATATATGCTTCAATGTGTTACATTCCGTTCTCCTATTATGATATTTCTACGATTCAATGGACTTCTGTTTCCACTGTCGCCATTCTACAGGTACTTTATGTCGTATTAGGAGGTAGCTTCCTCGCGTATCTCTGCATTATGACTGCACAGAGGCTGCTCCGTCCTACGGTAGTCAGTATGTACAATTATATGCAACCGATCGTGGCTACGATTGCGGCAATCGCGATGGGTATCGGAAGTTTCGGCTGGGAGAAAGGAATCGCTATCGCGCTCGTATTCCTGGGAGTATATATTGTGACTCAAAGTAAATCAAGAGCTGATCTTGAAAAAGCAGAAAAGCCTCATTAATAGTACAAGCGGGTAGAAAGACTGACGTTTCCTACCCGCTTATGCTAAATGCATTCTTTAAGAATCAGAATCTTATTATCATTTAAAGTCTTATTTCAAATCCTCAAAATAAGTATCGAGCAAGCTTCTTGCAGCTATAAACGAAGTCAGGTTGCCTTTCAATACCTGCTGTTCTTTTTCTAAGAGCATTGTTTCAATCTTCGGATTATGATAAAAGCTGTCACGAAGTTGTTCATTGATGCTTTCATACATCCAATATTTACTTTGCTCGTTGCGGCGATATTCAAAATAGCCGTTTTCTTTCACGAAGTCAATGTATTCGTAAATCATATCCCAGACCTCCTTCACTCCCAGGTTATAAAAACCGGAGTAAGTCAATACTTTGGGAATCCATCCGGATTCAGGCGCAGGAAACAGATGCAATGCATTACGGAATTGAGTGGCAGCCAACTTGGCACGTTCCAGATTATCTCCATCGGCCTTATTGATAACGATACCATCCGCCATCTCCATAATACCACGCTTAATCCCTTGCAGTTCATCGCCCGTACCGGACAACTGAATCAACAGGAAGAAATCAACCATCGAGTGAACAGCCGTTTCGCTCTGTCCCACTCCTACGGTCTCCACAAAAATCTTATCGAATCCGGCAGCTTCACAAAGAATAATCGTCTCACGTGTTTTGCGTGCCACTCCTCCCAAAGAACCGGCTGACGGACTAGGGCGGATGAACGATTTAGGATGTACGGACAACTGTTCCATACGCGTTTTATCTCCCAGGATACTGCCTTTACTGCGCTCACTACTAGGGTCGATGGCCAATACCGCCAGTTTGCCCCCCTTTTCGAGCACGTGCAGACCGAATACATCTATGGATGTACTCTTTCCCGCACCGGGAACGCCGCTGATACCAATCCGGATCGAATTTCCGGAAAATGGCAGACACTTCTCTATGATTTCCTGTGAGACAGCCTGATGTTCAGGCTTTACGCTTTCCACCAATGTCACAGCCTGACTCAATATGGTGACATCACCTTTTACGATACCTTCTACAAACTCTGCTACTGAAAGCTGGCGTTTCTTAGGTTTCCGCTTTAAGTAGGGATTCACAGATGAGGGCTGCTCAATGCCTTTATTGACAACAAGCCCCTTATATTCTTCACTATTTTCAGGATGTTCCATAATCATAGGATTTAGCGTTTGATATTGATTTCGACTTTCGGGCGTAACGGATCATTTGTTATCATCAGGATACGTAAATGATGCTTCTTATTACCTACGTCACGTTTACGAATAGTTACTTTCAGCTTCGTCATTCCATCCGGAGGAAGGACTGTCTTTTTCAGGCTCACTCCTACAGATGAATTGAATACCTGCAACTTACTGATGACTAACGGAGTCTTTCCGGAATTGGCTATCAATATATCATGGCTTACCTTATTCTTCTTTATCAACGGGATACTAAGATCAATATCCGTTTCCGAAATGTGCATGGCAGGAGCGTTCAAAGAATCTTTTTCCGTCATACGAGAGAAGTCGGGAAGAAGAATGGCCGAAACCGGTATTTCATTATCTTCGCTCACCTTATCACCGGAGAAACGGGAAAGGTAGACAGAAGTCTGTGTCAATCCGTAATCTTTTAGCTGGCTCGCATCCAGCGTCAGTTTGATAGTTCCTTTCTTGCCTTTCAACAAGACTTTGGGTTCCGCTTCCATTTTCAGATAAGGAGGCAGATGCATCAATACCGGTTCGTAAGGACGATCCGAAAGATTGGCGATATCAAAGGTCAATGAAGGCTGCTGTCCGCGATAGACATCGGGGAAAGCAAACTCATCACGATCTAAACGAATATTTCCAATTGTATAAGGAAGTAGCTTTGTATAATCTTTTATTTCCTGCACTACTTCACCGGTAAACTTCAGATAGACCAAGCTCGGACTGGCATTACTATATATTCCTATCGACTTTTCAAAATGTCCTAACGCTTTTGCGTCAAAAGAAGCTTTTACTACTCCTTTTCCTCCCGGGGCAATCGGTTCTTTGGTCCAGTCGGCCACGGCACAGGCACAAGAGGTTGTGACGTTGGTCAGTACCAATGGCTGGTTTCCCGTGTTAGTGATGGTATATTCCACTGTCACCGGACGTTTCCACTCAATTTGTCCGAAGTTATGTGTCTCTTTATTTGAAGAGATACGAGGTTGGGCAACGGCTGCCAAAGCGACAGTAAGTAAAGATAATATAGATAGTAAACTACGTTTCATGCGATATTTTTTATTTTGGTGCACAAATGTAGGGGTTTTAGATGAGTTTTTCACCACAGATTACACAGATTAACACAGATTGACGAAAGAGGATAATTCTCTCCATCAAGAGGTATCAAATAGATTCAGGCACGGATTACGCCTATTTTATGGTTTCAGTTTATCTAATGAACCGTAAAATAGGCATAATGCGTGCCTGAATATTTCTCTTACAAATGTCCTGCGTTACTCTTTAACAGCTACCGTCATCGAAGCAGAATGTGAAGCATATTCTGGTGCGTATGCACATTGCATGGTTGCCAGACCTGTTTCGTAAGTTCCTGCACGGCTGACACGGTAACTATATTCCAATACATATACTCCTTTTCCTAAATGATCGAAGAAGAAATTGGTCGATGCATCTTTGATGTCTACGTAATAGCCCAGTCCGTTGTTCCAACGATAACCGGAAATGCTACCGATCGGTTCGAAGCAAGCTCCCCGCTGATCTTTCAACTGCACAAAGTCCATCGGACGGTCTACACGGATGCTCAAACGGGAAACGACTTTATCACCTACCTGAAGAACTGTTTTCGCTGTTATAGGCTGCAATTGAGGGACATTATTTACCATACGTTCCACATACAATTGTTTCTCTACATTCAACTCACCACCCTGTTGTTTCACATCACTGATGGGGGATTCAAATTCTGCATATACAGCTCCCCAGGCGATACCCGGATTTCTCTTTTCCACTTCAATCTTACGGGCATCCACCACGCTCTTCTGTGTGAAAGAACGTTTGATATATCCCAATCCGGGAACAGTCGTTTTACTCGGAGCAACCGTTTCCAGCACTTCATTAGCAATTACAATCCGTACATCTCCCTGATTGTCGAGCAAATTAACACCTTTCATCAGCAACGCAAATACCGCGTCGGCAGTAGCTACCGGAGAGTTCCATTGTTGCGTTTGCTTTTGCTTCAACAGCCAAAGTTTCATTTCTTCCACGGTATCGCTGTTACCGCCTATCGCCTCCAATGCTTCCATCACATCTACGTGAGCCTGCATCTGCATTCCGCCCCATGTATACGGATTCTCGTTGAAAGCAAAGAACATTCCCTGTTCATCCGTCTTGGTCAGGAATTCTTTCAAAGAAGCGACAAATTCCTGTGCTTCTTTCTTGCGTCCGGCTTTATCCAGTACAATAGCGGCAATCGCTTTCGTATCCATCGAAGGAGAAGTAAGCAATTCTCCTACCTTAGAAAGATAATAGGTATAAGCAGCTTTATTGGTCGCAGGCACCTGCTCTCCGGAAATAGCGATGAGATACAAATATTGCAGAATACTGCCCGAAACACCGGTAAATTTCACTCCTTCTTTCTGTGCTTTCAAGATTTCCTTATATTCGTCTAAAGCTGATTGATGAAGGTAAGTGAAAGCATTTTGTTGCAAGGAGAGAGCTGTACCTGTTAATTTCTCACCTGTCAACATAGCCAGACGGGCATTCAGTTCGGCGATATAGGCAGTAACATATCGGCTGCCGGTCATTCCTTTATACCAAGACCATGCACCACTTGCATTCTGCAACTCCTGCAATCGGGTCAAAGCCGCTATATTATTGCTACGGATATTATTCAAATCAAACAAAGTGGCGATACGTTCTTTCTGTTGCTCTTCCGTTTGCGCTTCGAGCACCCAGGGAGATTCGGACAGAATGATGTTCTTCACTTCCTGATTCTTTTGCAGATTGCTCAAGAAGGTTTCTTTCGTACCTCCCTGCAATCTCCAACTTTCAAACACTGCTTTGATCTTCGGCTGACTGTTCATAATGAACGAAGCCAAGGTATTTACATAATATGCCGTAGCCCAGGAGATCGCATTATTGCTTGTAGGAAGACTCAAAGAAGGCAATGCCTGAATAGCATACCAGGCCGGATTTCCTGTAAACTCGACAGTCAGTTTACGGTCGGTTGCCGTTCTACTTTGTTGGTTGAACAGGTGGTCGAGTGAGAAAGTACGGGTTTCTTCTCCACGTACAGGCATTGGAAGTGTCTCTACCAAATGCTCTTTATTGCTAAGCACCGGAAGCAACTGTTGTTCTCCATCGCTGAAAGTACCGCTGTCGGCTATCATCCGGCATCCCAATATTTCGTATTTATCACTGACGGTAAACTGGAAGCTCACGCCAATCGTCTTTCCGGCAACAAGGCTGAATTTCTGTTTTTGTGTACTGATTACTTTCTCTGTCATCGGATCAAAAAGAATCAGAGTTACTGTTCCGGCTTGTGGCTTACCAGTCATATTAGAGATAGAAGCTGTAAGAGAAGTCTTATCTCCCACACCTCCGGTACTGTGTTTGTCCACCTTGCAGCCATGGATTCCGGACAGATCCAGCATCTCACCACTGTGTGCCATGGACATGGTCAGTTCATAAGTCTCCTTCTCGGTCATCTTCTGAAAGTAGATCGCCATCATCAGCGCAGATACCTGATAATCAGGAATCTCTCCACGGGTATAGCCCTCGATAAAAAAGTGGATCTCTTCTTTCGAAAGCTCTCCGCCGTTTCTTTTTTTCATGATAATGTCATACATCCTCATAGGCTTTGCTCCTGTCTGCGGCAGTAGATTTCCCTGTCCGCCTTTTATATGCCGACTTTTTTACAGATGTCACTGATACAGCATTTTTCGCAGTAAGGATGGGTTCTGGCGGTACACACTTCTCTGCCGTGATATACCAGTCTGTGGCAGAAATCGCTGCCTTCTTCGGGCGGAATGATCTTCCACAGCTCCTTCTCCACCTTTGCCGGTTCCCTGATCCCGTCCACAAGTCCCATACGGTTCACCAGGCGGATACAGTGGGTGTCTGTCACAATGGCAGGTCTGCCAAAGACATCCCCCATGACCAGATTCGCACTTTTTCTGCCCACTCCAGGCAGAGACAATAATTCGTCAAAATCGTCTGGAACCTTTCCGTCATATTTATCCCGCAGAATCTTCATGCAGGCACTGATATCTCTGGCCTTACTTTTGCCCAGTCCACAAGGCCTCACAATTTCTTCAATATCATTTACATCTGCTTCTGCCAGGGATCTCACATCCGGATATTTCTTATAAAGTCCTTCCACCACCACGTTCACTCTGGCATCCGTGCACTGGGCTGCCA
>OGEQ01002859.1_pt1 | contig 10820 bp, 7 predicted proteins | sample 1570731 | NCBI WGS metagenome assembly OGEQ01 (sample SAMEA2582132, study PRJEB24529) | metagenome | biome: Human gut stool | place: China | collected 2011 | reverse complement strand
ATAAGCAACTCTTCTGACAAAACAGAGGCATCGGTTACTTTTGTCGGAGCCTGATTTTTCTTTCTTGCCGCTTCCAGTGCTGATTCATCGGGGGTATATTCGGCATTGATGGAACAAAGCAGTCCGTCTTCTGTCAAATAAGCATATGGGGCAACTGTTCCCGCTTTAAATTCAACGATGAATGTATTGTCTGCATCGGGTACACCTTTGTTGACCAAGCTGATCTTTCCTAATTCGTAATAGACCTTATCTTCTGTGATAGCGTCTTTTACTCCTAAATATTTTTCTGCGTATTTATAATAGGGACCTGCTTTGCAAGTTACTTTCGTAACTTCTGCATCTACAACCAGAGATGTTTTAGGAAGTGAATAAGTTATACCGAAATTATTTGCCTTGACGGCATTTTTCTTTACAACTTTAGTCTGAGCCATAATGGGTAAACTAAGGAGCAGACTGGCTATAATGATTAAATTCTTCATATTCTAATCTAAGTTTAATCTCTACTAAATGATTGTACAAAACTATGAAATATTTTGTTAGTAACCAACCGGAAAAGCCTCTTTTCCTCATTTATAGATCAGAGAAGAGATAAAGAACGGTCCCCAAGGCGGCGGAAAAGGAGATCGAGATATTAGGCTTGGTTAAATCACCGCCCGGGACTGTTCTTGTATATTAATTAAAATAAGATTTGTTTTAGTGATCGACAAAGGTAAATTTCTCTTCATTATTAAGCACGTATTTTTGTTGACAAAAATGTGACAAGTTGTACTTCCTTAGAGATCAGATATGAATTTGTCGAACTTTTCTGTGTTTTGAGGCTCTCCTGTGAACTTTTTATATAATCTTCTGCGACATTGAGACACCCCTGAACTTGTGATATGCATAATGAAGGCTATCTTTTTTATGGGTAATTGCATCTTTACTAAATAACAAATATGTATTTCTTCTATGGAGATTTGTGGGTAAAGTTTTATAAGTCGATTGGTGAAATCTGGATATGTTGCATCAATCAATTGATGTAGTTCTTCCCATTCATTTGGACCAAGTTGTATGTCATTCTCCCTATGAATCCTAATATATAAAGATGAGTTATGAAAATCTTTATCCAACAAAAGAAATGTTCCCTGTTTTTCGAAAATTTGCCTGTTTTCCATTTCAAGCATTAATTTTCTCGCTTCATATAGTTGTTTTTCGACTTCACCCATTTCTTCTTGTTTAGATCGGAGCATTTCTGTTAATTGAGAAATTTGTTTTTCATTGTCTTCTATGTATTGTTGACTGCGTTTGTATTGCTCTTCTTTTAAATGGGCAAATCTCTTTTTTCTATTTTGTTCTTTTTTGAAAAATATGAAACTTAAAATGAAGATGATACTGAAAACGATAATCACTTGATATATCAAAATCATTCTTTGGGTTGCTTCTTTTTCGTATTTACTTTTTTCATTAACAATCCTTTGGTAGTTAAACATACTTTGTGTTAGACGCGTATTTTCAAAATGTAAACTATCTACTATGGAATTGCGTGTTTGTTCATATAGATTGGAATATTTGATGAGATCGTTGATGTTTTTTTCTTTCTGAGCTATTTGAGCCAAGTGGTACAAACTACCAGCACGTGTATGAATATTGGAACTCTTTACACAATGATTAAGATAAAATTTAGCAGAATCTAACTGGTTGGTGGCAATGTGCAGTTCTCCTTTTGACAAATATAAGGAATAGAGTGTTTTTTCATTACCGATTAAAGGCTTTGCCTTTTCTATGCATTGATATGCTTTTTTATAGTCTTTGAGACTGAGATATAGATTCCCTAAATCGGTAAGGATAGAGGCTCTGTTTTTTATTGCGGAGTATGAAATTGCACGTTTATAATATATTATTGAACTATCTGGCTTTTGTGTCAAGGAATATATACGTGCAATGTTTCTTAGGGCAAAAGCAGTTTTTACCGAATCGGGCTCTAACTCCAAATATGACAGGGCCTTTTTATACATGGGTAACGCCATGTCGTTGATATCCTGGCGAGCATATAAAGTACCTAAGTTGTTATAAATGTTAATCAGGAGAGTATAATCTTTTGAATCTTCGCCTATCTCCAAAGCCTTTAAGTAATATTCTTGTGCCTGTAGAGCATCTTGTAAATCGGAATTTACACGCCCTAAGTAGTTTAAGGCGCTGTCCGGTTGTTTTTCGATGGTTTTCTCCGCTTCAAGTAGTATTGGAGCCTTTGGGGTATTATTGCAAGCACCCATGGTCAGGAACAAAACGAGGGCAACAAGCGATGTAATATGTAGTAAAAACTTATTCATTTCTCTTCCCTTTAGTTATGGATTCGAATATACTTGTTTTCGGGAAAAAAATGATTTATTTCCAATAAAATGTTTTAATCATTTTATTTATTTACTTCGATTTATAAGAAAAAAGCCTATTTTTTTTGCTGGTACAGTAGTTGATTCGTGAACCCCATCCCTGCAAATCACTCGATTATTTTATGCAAAAAACGGCTATAAAATAGGTAAAACCGGGTAGTTTTTATTGTCAGATAAGGGACTTTAGTTGCCGGACATCCCCATGTTGCCATCCTTAACACCCGGATGTACCGGCTCTCTACACCCGGATGTAAAGGATGGCAACATGGGGGTGTTTACGGATTTATGTACTTGTCTTTGCTAAAAAAAGAGATAGCTTTTGTGGAATGAAGAACCGTATTCCGCCAATTTAATACCTGTTATATTCGTTTTTACATTTGTTTATTCGATTATTTTATATGCTTTTTCAAAAGGAATAGAAGGTAATGTGTTGGTTCTCAATTGTATGACAAAAATGTCCTGTTTTAGAAGTGATAGAGGAGTGATAGGGGAAAACGTCCTGTATCACTGCCTTTGGACGTTTGAATATGAATAGCTACAACCTTTGTAGTGATAGAGTGATAGAGGATTAGCAGAAAACTTCGTATGCAGATTACAATCTTGGAAAATTGTGATATACTTCGTTTTATTGTATATTTGTCAACAATAAGGTTATAGCTCCCGGCGAGATTTGCTGAAAAAACAATTGTCGGAGTGTGGAGGACGTTTTCGGGATTCTCGGATTGACAATCTCAAAATGGAGAAAGGGTTTATCAATTAACAGTTAATTTATTATCATGAAATCAACAATCGTATTGGGAATAGGAGCTACCTTGCTGGCCTCCTGTTCTGGAAACAGACAAAAGGCGGAAGAAAAAGTAACACAGCAGCAGAAGAAGCCGAACGTTATTTTCCTGATAGCCGATGATATCGGTTATGGCGACCTGAGTTGCAACGGATCAAAAACGATCCATACGCCGAATGTGGAACGCCTGGCAGCCCAAGGTGTCCGTTTTACGGATGCGCATGCGGTGGCTGCGACCAGTACGCCGTCGCGCTATTCGCTGTTTACGGGGCATTATGCTTGGAGGCGGAATGACACGGGGATTGCGGCTGGAAATGCCGGAATGGTCATTCGTCCCGAACAGCCGACTGTTGCCGATATGTTTCGTGAGTGTGGTTATACAACAGGTGCTATAGGTAAATGGCATTTGGGATTGTCTGACAGGACGGGAGGACAGGATTGGAATGGCTTTATCACGCCGGGACCTTCAGATATAGGGTTCGACTATTCCTATATAATGGCTGCCACAGGCGACCGTGTGCCTTGTGTGTGGGTTGAGAATCAGCGGATCGTCAATCTTGATCCGAATGATCCGATTGAAGTGAGCTATGAAAAACCGTTCCCTGGCGAACCGTTGGGAAAAGACCATCCGGAATTGCTTACCAAATTGAAACCGAGTCCGAACCATGGGCATGATATGGCGATCGTGAACGGCATTTCGCGTATCGGCTACATGAAAGGGGGCAAGCAGGCCTTGTGGGAAGATGAAAACATTGCAGACAGCATCACTTGCAAAGCTGTCCGATTTATTGAAAGCCACAAAGATGAACCGTTTTTCCTGTATGTCGGAACCAACGACGCGCACGTTCCCCGTTGGCCGCATCCCCGTTTTGTCGGCAAGAGCGGCATGGGCCCTCGTGGCGACGCTTTGTTGCAATTCGACTGGACTGTAGGCGAAATAATGGGCGCACTCGAAAAAGCCGGTATTGCCGAAAACACCTTGATCGTGTTGAGTAGCGACAACGGTCCTGTTGTGGATGATGGTTATGCAGACCGGGCTGTGGAATTGTTGGGCGAACATAGACCCTGGGGGCCGTTCCGTGGAGGTAAATACAGTATCTTCGAAGCCGGTACGCGTGTTCCGATGATTGTGAGCTGGCCGGCTCAGGTAAAACCGGGTGTCTCCGACGCATTGGTATCACAGATCGACCTGTATGCCTCCATGGCAAGCCTGATGGGCAAGCCGCTCGAAGAAGGGGCCGGTCCTGACAGCCGGGATCATCTGGACGCATTCTTGGGGAAGGACTTGAAAGGGCGCGACTATGTGGTCGAAGTTGCCGGTTCTCTTTCTGTCTCCGACGGCGAAGGGAAGTACATAGCTCCGAGTAATGGTGCTGCTTATGCTAAACTGACGAATATCGAGTTGGGCAACAGCAAGGAAGAACAGCTTTACAACCTGAAGCAGGACATCGGAGAAAAGAAGAATCTGGCGGCCGAACATCCCGAAATCGTTGCAAAGTTGAAAGCTATATTGGAAAAGGAAAAAGCTAAATAGCCTTTTTACATAAAGTGTGAAAACGCCTGTAGGTAATCTAAAAAACATTCCTGCAGGTGTTTTTTATGTAAAAATGGACGAGTTCATTTTATTCTGCTCCCGGTTTGCGTTATATTTGCAAATCATTAGGCAGAAAATAGAAGGATAATGCTGGGATTGATAAGTAAAGGAATTGTTATTGGCGTACTGGTTTCCGCCCCGATGGGTCCGATCGGTATGCTATGTATACAACGAACGCTGAACAAAGGACGTTGGCATGGGTTTGTTACCGGATTAGGGGCTGCTCTGTCAGACGTGATCTACGCTGCACTGACTTGCTTGGGGATGGGAGTTGTGGTGAACTTTGTGGAGGCGAATCAGGCTCCTTTGCAATTGATCGGCAGTATCGTATTGGGTATTTTCGGCTATTATATTTTCCAATCCAATCCTGTCCGGAATCTTAGAAAACAACGGGAGAAAAAGTTATCTTTCACTCAGGATTTTATTACAGCTTTTCTTCTTACCTTTAGCAACGTATTAATCGTATTGCTATATATTGGTTTGTTTGCCCGCTTTGGTTTTGTCTTGCCGGAACATTCTGTTTGGATGTTGTCGGGTGGCATTGCTTTTATTGGGGTGGGGGCTGTTCTCTGGTGGTTCGGAATCACTTATATAGTTGCTAAATTGAAAAAATGGTTTAACGTGCGAGGTATATGGTTATTGAATAGGATTGTAGGATCGGTCATTATTGTTTTGGCTATAATCGGAGTCTTATCCGTATTGCTGACTTCTTATTTACATTTACCATTACTCCAAATCTATAATTGATAATGAAGAAACTGAAAGTCCCTTATTTGGAAACGCTGGACGTACTGGATCTGTCGTCCGTAGGCTTTTTGATGGAAAAGGCCCAGCGAGAGTCGATCGATGTGATTAACTGGGAGGAATATTCCTATAAGCCTATCGTGGCTTTCGATATCGCAAGATCGAAAGTGAATCTGTATATTCGTTACTTTGTAAAAGGCAATTCATTGAAAGCTCTTTATGAAACGGATGGTTCACCTGTCTATCAAGATAGTTGCGTGGAGTTTTTTATGAAGCGGGTGAATGATCCCAATTACTACAATTTCGAGTTTAATTGTATCGGAACATGTGATGCTTCCTATCGGGAATCGCGTGATTCGAAGAAATCTCTGACCCCCGAAGAGTATGCTTCGATACGTCGTTTTTCAAGTCTTCCTCATGTCGCTTTTACAGAGAAACTGGGGGTTTATAGCTGGGAGTTGGTGGTTGCCATTCCTTTCCGGTTGATGGGCCTCGATCCTGACAACCTACCGGAAAAGATAATGGGCAACTTTTATAAATGTGCGGACGATACGGAATTTCCGCATTTCGTAAGTTGGAGTCCGATTGATCTTCCTTCTCCGAACTTCCATTGTCCGGAGTTCTTTGGGGAAATCTATTTGTAAATTAAGAATTAAGAAATGAATGCATAAGACACCATTTCTTAATTCTTAATTTTTCAACTCCTTGATTTTTACTTCCGAGATACTTGCATTGCCGGAGGTTATTACGATACGGATATCACTGGCGGTCGTGCCTTTGAACCGGTAATTCGTCAGCTCGTTCGTGGCTTCTACCGTCCCTTCATATACGGTCAGGAACTGGCCTCCGCCACCGGAGAGTTGGATTTCAAATTTTGCATCTTTGCTTTTTTCTTTCCAGGCAATCGCGATGTTGTTAGGAGAGGCGTTGTTTTCGAGTGCAAAAGTTATGTATTCACCTTTGTTGGCTTTCCAAGCCGTAGATGGGTTGCCGTCTAATACTGACGGAGCAGACTCCTGAGTAGAGCTGGCAATAACTGATTTCTGCTGTCGGGAAGCTGCCGATATGTTTGCCTGCTCTTTACCATATTCCACTACCGTAAAACGGTCGTTCAGGCGGATGTCTTCGGATGAGGCTCCGATCATAACCTTGAAGTCTCCCGGTTCTACCACCCAATGGTTATCGCTATTCAGCAGCTGCAAGTCGTGCGGTTCGATAGTGAAGGTAAGCTCTTTCGTTTCTCCCGGATTCAGATGGATACGGTCGAAGCCGACGAGGTTCTTCTCGTAGGTCGTAACACTGCTGAGGATATCGCGTACATATAACTGTACTACCTCATCTCCGGCACGTTTACCTGTATTCGTCACCTTGCAACGGACGGTGACCGGTTGAACCTGTGTCACGATAGCTGGCTGGATCGAAATGTCTGAGTATTCGAAAGTCGTATAACTCAATCCGTAGCCGAACGGGTACAACGGACCGTTCACGCGGGACATGTTGCCGTCCAACCCTTTGTTGCGTCCGCCGTCGACCTGTGCATTCGGTTTGGTCGGGAAGTTGAACGGAATCTGTCCGACTGTCTTCGGGAAGGTAACGGTCAGCTTTCCACCTGGGTTATAGTCGCCGAACAGAGCGTCTGCAATGGCCGTACCGCCTTGCGAACCCGGATACCAGGCTTCGAGGATAGCCGGAACATATTTGTCCGCCCAGTTAATAGACAACGGACGTCCGTTGATCAGCACCAATACGACCGGTTTTCCAGTGGCTACGACAGCTTGCAGCAAATCGAGTTGGCGGCCTGGCAAATCGAGGCTGGAACGTGATTTGTTTTCTCCGCAGGTGCGGTTACTTCCGCCCAGCACGACTACAGTCACATCGCTCTTCTTCGCGTTTTCCACTGCTTTGTCGATCTCGCTCTGTTCTTCGGCTGTCAACGGATAACGGATCAGTTCCGATTCCGGCCAATTGGCATCTACCAGATCACAACCTTTCGTAAAGAGCACGTCCGTTCCTGGTTTTACCTTATTCCGAATACCTTCCAACACGGTTGTCACTTCTACGGCAAGCGGGCCGTAGTGTGTCAAAGCGTATGCCTCTTCATCTGCATTCGGACCGCATACGGCGATTTTGGAAATTTTGTTTACATCTAAAGGAAGGACGGCATCCTGGTTCTTCAACAGAACGAGCGATTCTTTTGAAGCCTGCAAGGCTACCAGTTGGTTTTCGGCGCAGTTTACCTCTTTGTCGGTCTCTTTCAAATCGATCTGATACGGATGGTCGAACAATCCAACGAGGAATTTGACGCGCAAAATGTCACGCACTCGGTCATCAATGGTGGACATTGGAATAGCTCCTTCCGCGATCAGTTCGCGAAGTGGCAGGACGTATGAATCCGGTGAGCGGAATGTACAACGTATGTTCAATCCCGCCAATACGCTTTGTAGCACGGATTCTTTCATATCGGCGGCAGTTCCGTGTTTAGAGAAAAGATATTCGACGGCGTCGCTGTCCGATACCACATATCCGCGGAAACCGAATTCGCCACGCAGACGTGTCGTCAGCCAATAATAGCTGCTCTGAATGGGGAATCCGTCGTAATCGTTGTATGAACTCATGACTCCGAGGATCCCGGCTTCCTTGATCACCCGTTTCCAGGGATAGACATGGATCATCTCGACCTCGCGTGGTGACATTTGCGGATCTACGCGTGCCATCCCTTCGCGTCCGCCTTTGTTGTTACTGTAAGCGATATAGTGTTTGGAAGTGGCGGCAACCTGATGGTCAGTCTGCATTCCTTTTGCCATTTCGATACCTAACTCGGCTACTAGATATGGGCTTTCGCCGTATACCTCTTCATAGCGTCCCCAACGCTGGTCGCGCCCGACATCGAGGATCGGAGCATAGACATTGGTATATCCCAACAACCGTCCTTCGCGCCCGGTGATATAGCCGACCTTATGAACCAGGTTCCGGTTCCAGGTGTGTCCCAATCCCAACTGTGTCGGGAAGTTGGTGGCGATATAGCTTTCTACCCCACGTATGCCTTCGTTCGTGAAGTCGGTCGGGATGCCGAGGCGTGTCTCTTCGATAAAGAACCGTTGTACTTCATTCAAAGCCCAGGCATGACGGGAAGCCGGCCAGACATACGGGTTGTCGGAAGGAGGAAGTCCCCATTGCTGGAAACCGTTCAGATGTTCATCGATGGCTCCTATGCCGTCTTTCCAGAGTTGTTTTTTCCAGTCCGATGTCGGCAGGTCGTCTTTCAGTACCCGCTTGTAACCGTAGAGCGTAACCATCTGGCAGGTTTTTTCTTCAACATTCATCTGCGAAAGGAGGTCTTCGACACGTGCATCGATCGGGACCATAGGATCTTCATATACATCCTTTTTCCCATTCTTGTTGAAATCTATCCAGCCATTCCGGTAGATAGACTTGTTCGTTAATTTGTAAGTATCCGGTATCCGGATTTCCTGTGGTGTTTTGTTTTGTGCCTGCGTACAGAATGTCCCTGACAGGACAAGGCATGACGTAAGGACGGCGAGTTTGTTTTTCTTCATGGATTATAATTTGATATCGTTTAGTTCAACTAATTTGTTAACAATGGCGTATACGGTCAGACCACTGGCACTGTGTACCTGCAATTTCCGGGCGATGTTGCGTCGGTGTGTAACAACGGTGTGTGTGGAAAGGAACAGGCGGTCGGCTATTTCGCGGTTTGTCATCCCTTTGACGACACAGACCACGATTTCTTTTTCGCGTGCGCTGAGCGTCTGCTGTTCTTCGTTTTCGGTTTCCTCTTCCGGTGACGTATGGAGGCGTTCCAGCTTGTGGCGGATCTCGTCCGGGCTGTCATAGATGTTGATCTGGTCGTCGTAAGGTCGCAGCAGGGCATGATCAGCGACGGCATACAGCAGGGCTATGCATTTCATTTCCGTACAGCCGGTTTCTTCCTTGAGAAGCTGAATGGTGTAGTAACCGGGAAGTGACGGGTTAATAATCAGTATGTCTGGTTTGTGTGAGCGAAGTGTCTCTTGCAAAAGCTCCGCAGTGGCAATTTCGATGATCTGGATGCGGAATCCGGGAATTCGCTTTAATACTGCTTCGAGCCCACTGCGGATGATGGCAGACGGTTCGGCAACCGCTATGTTTAATAAGGCGCTCATAGGCATCACTGTATTGTTTTTTCAAGAGTCAGGATCGCCGGGACGAAAAGATAGTCTTCTACGTGGTTATGGGAGGCCAGATCTTGTTCGGTCGCGAAGATGTCAAACAAGACGCTGTTCAGCAGGTTGCTTCCGGGTCCCGGATAATACTTGATCAAGATATTTTTCAGTTCGATAATCTTCATTTCGATCTGATCATGATGTTTTCGGAAGATCGTTATGTTGTATTTCGGGTCTTTTATCCCTTTTAATAATCCCCGGACGTATGGAAATACTGTCTTTTCTTCATACGACATGTGTTTGTGGACTTCTGCTGCATATTCGTCGAAAAATTTAGTGATAACGAACGCCACATCTTTCGGGCAGTCTGCAATAGCATCGGTCAGTTTACGGCGGATATGGGGCAGCCGGAAGTCCAGGAAATAGGCGTGTGCATTATGCAGATAAGTGATCAAAGCCTCGATCGACAGACATTTGTCAATATTTGTCATCGGCGCGGATATCTCTTCCGTCAGAAAGTTTACGACGGTCAGGAACGTGCAGGGATCGACACCGTTTTGACGGCATACCTCTCCGATATTCTTTTCTCCGAATCCGAGTGCAATACCGAAGCGGCTCATGACGAGCACCATCGGATAATTCTCACAGATCAGATCACTCATTTTATCGGTTTCCCGATATTTACCATTCTTATACATAGGCTTTTCTCTCTTGTCTTGGTGTTTGAATAGCCAAAGATACATAAAAAATAGATTCTGCAGACTGCGCTTACAGAATTAGTAAATTCGGTAAGTCAGATAGTTCCAACGATTGAAATAAAAGTTTCGACCGCAGACACATTTGTTTTGCGGCAGGAAACGAATGATTTGTGGATTTTAGGAAAATATCCGTCTTGCTTAGGGACTGAAAAGGGCTGTTTTGGGTAGTAATTCGCAAAAAAGGTACTTTTTGCATTTTGACAGTTTTTGTAATAGGTTGATTAATAAAGATATACTAATTTATATAATGTACGCGTAAATGAAGAATTTTAAGAGTGAAATCGGGTGTGTGATCGTATTTAAGATGTTGATATATAGAAAAATAAGAGGATATTTAGAAATGACTAATGAAAACGTACGTTTTTTTTCGTCATTTTTTTGGAGCATTCAGTAAGTTCGTGAGCAAAA
>OGEQ01002855.1_pt1 | contig 10826 bp, 7 predicted proteins | sample 1570731 | NCBI WGS metagenome assembly OGEQ01 (sample SAMEA2582132, study PRJEB24529) | metagenome | biome: Human gut stool | place: China | collected 2011 | reverse complement strand
CAGGAACAACAAATACATAATTCTTACCTGTCTTGTCAATTATTTCATTGTCTACGCCAATATGTTGACCGATCCCTTTGAGCATCTTCGCCATATCCACGTCCGTCTCCGGAGTTGTAAATGTCAGATACTGAATATTTTCAAAATCCTGAAGTGTCAGACTGATGTATTTTGCAAGGAGCCACACTGCATCATAAGTCTTGCCGGCAAGGCTTACTTTCTCGCGGCGCTTTGCCTTTCCATAAAGATCCGTCTCCGTGCAATCTTCTCCTACGACCGCCAGTCTTTTTGCCTCTTTTCCAAATACCCAGCGGTCTTTAAAATATCCCAATACAAGAGGAATCAGGTAATTATTGGACGAAGCCATCATTGTATCCGGCTCTTCCATAGAGTCGTCATAATAGCTGATCTGGCAGCCCTTCTCATTGATGTCATAGCCAATCACACAACCTCTTTTCATTACCATTCCTCCTTTCTCTTTTTGTTGTATTTATTCATAAAGTTTGAACATCTTTTTTGCAAGTATATCCTCTTCTTCATACTCCATCATAGCCTTGTTACGGTTTGCCGGTGTCATCTGGACCATGGCGTTGATTCTTCCGAAACGCCCAGCTAAAATTGCATGATCATTTCTAATGATCTGCTTTTCTGTATTTGTGCTCTCTTTTCCATCAGACTCCTGGATATAATAATCCAGTTCCTCATCTGCATAGAGTACAAACTGTTTCACATACAGATTCTCAAATACCGGAACAAGCATCTCTGAATGATAACCAAGTGTTTTCTTACCGGAACCCTTGATTTTATAGAACAATTTTACTTTACTTCCTTCTTTTGCCTGATAAGAAACTATAGTCTTATCATAAAGCTGCACTTCACGAAGCCACTCTTCCTTGTATTTCATGTACGCTGGAAAAATAATCTGTTTTTCACACATTTCCCGTAAGAGCTGATGCAGGACGGCTTCTATGTCTGCCGGGTAATCACTGCCCGCATAATAACATAAAAGTGCCACTTTGCAGACATCCGGAAGTTCTTCTTTCTGGTCACATTCTCTGGCAATAATACGAAATACACATGTTTCAAGTTCTCTTCCATAGAGAATATACTCTCTGGAAACAAATGCAAGATATGCCTGTTTCAGCCGGAAATATGCTGTGTCAGACAGATAATAATCTTCGAAAATTTTCTCTTCATCAAAAATATTTTCCGAGAACAGCATCTGTGTAATAATACGCTCTGCTACTTTATAGGACGGAATCTCATATTCCCGCATAACTTCCCAAAGACGTTTCATATCTCTTGTTGCACCACAGAAATATTCACCCAGATATGTCAGCGTCGCCTTATCATATTGCTGTTTCTTGAACATTTCAAATGTCAGATAAAGGAGAAATGCATCTTCTCCCGGATCTTCCTCGCGGATTTTTTCGCTGCAAAGACGAAAGACCTTTCTCTCATCTGCACCGGTCAGTCCGCTTTCCCGTAACGTGTCAAAAGTCACTTCCACGACCTCGCCAGTCTTCTTCCACATACCGGCCTCGTCCTCATATTTCTTACACATTTCCATGAATCTCGGTTCGTAAAATAACCGTTTTGTCTCATAAGCAATAGAATCTGTGTAATATCTGCCATCCATGGACTCCCACACAATTCGGGATTCTTTATCATAGAGCTGAATGATTGCACCGGTCTCTTCGTCATACGGGATACGTTGCCTGACGGCACCATCTTTTTCAATAACAAGAACGCAGCGCATATGTGGAACTTTCGTGGAAACCTCATAAGAATAGCAAATATCTCTCATAGCTTTCATTCGTTTCTCGTCCATTTCCTCTGGCAGGCAGAAACGTTTATAAAGAATCTTCAATGCCTCTGTAATATGGCGTTTCATGAGCTGCTCCCATGTAAATGCCACAATCTGCTCACGGTAACTTAAGAACATTGCCTGATCATCACTGTAAGTCAGAAGATTTGCATATAAAAATGCTTCTTTCCGATAATCCAGTGTATTACCATGCATAAAATACAAATAAATTTTCCGTGGAAGCGGTCCGCGCATACGTGTCTCGTCCATGGCAATCATATAATACTCATAAAGTCTGGCAATCCGAAAATCTTCCTCCACTGCTTTCTGATACCATGGAAAATATTCCGATGATGTCTTATTTCCTTTGATCAGAAGAGTGCAGATTGTATTCAGAATCATCGGCTCTTCGTACATATTATAGAGACGCTTTAAAATCCGATAAACCCGTTCATTAAATGTCTTCTGCTGGCTGGCAAAATTCGCTACATAAAGGGCCAGTTCCTTCGTCATAAGACGGTATTTTGATGCAAATGTCAGTACCAGAAGTTCAAATTCTCCAAGTTTTCGAAGAAGAATCGGCTTCTCCTTGTAGCACAGATATGCCTCCAGATAAAATAACACGTCCTCTGTCCCATACTCATACTGCTGTTCCAGAACTTCCAGTTTCTTATATGGATTCTTGTACTTTGGATCCATCTGGATGATCATATAGAGCAGAAGCCATGAATCCTGATGCCGGATATACGTCTTCTCCAATTCATCCAGCACACGGTCTGTATGCGCTTTATTATCCCGGATCTGAGCTGTCAGAAAGAGATAATAACAATTCGTGATCGGGTCTTTACCAATGGCAAAACGATTATAATTGTAATTTTCAAGAATCCATTTTGCGTCTTCGATACGGTCACCCAGCATGTAAATATGTGCCTGCACAAGTTGATATAATTCGCTCTGCGTCTCAATTCTTCGAACCGCAGTCATTTTTTCCACTGCGCTGTCCACCCATGTCTTCAAGTCAATCCGGCCGGCCACAAATCCGATATATTCTTTCAATATCTGAGCAATCAAAAGCTCCGGCACATGGTGATTCTCATCATATTCCTGATTCTGCAGCACTTCTACTTCATAGCTCAACGTCTCATATGGAGTCTGGAAACGGATTACGCCGTAATTACGCCCTACATGAAGGAATTCCGGGCGTACAAAGTATTCAACTTCATAGTTGTTACCTACAAAGTCTTCTGTAGAAATCTCCTGTCTGGACACCTTTAAGAAACGTCCCTCCGTCTCAATGTGGATTGGCACATAACCCCATGTATTTTTCATCAGAGTCACAACACCTTTTGTAGACTCCAAAATATCCTCAAAGAGCATTCCTTCTCCAGGAAGTGTCAGGAAAATACATTCCTTCTGCTTAATTCCTACAAGAAATTCTTCCATTGCCTGCTCTTCCAGTGACCATTTGCGCATATTATCATAGAGATAAAAGATACGTTCATTCTCATATTTTAAAATGGCATAAAAATCTCTGGAGCGGAATAGTCTTGCCGCCTCAGAATAATCTTTTACTGCCAGCTTTCTGAAATCATCTGTACTCTGTACCTTGCCATAGGTGGTCATCACGTAAGGTTTCTCTATGATTGCCGTAAATGACAGTTCATATTCTCCACCGGTACATACAACTGTGAATTTACCTTCTTCTACGTGTCCTGGTTTTAAACCACGCCCGTCATATGTGAATTCCACTCTTGCCGGATTTCCTTCAAATCCGGAATCCTTGAGCTTAACACGAAAAGAAGACGGGTAAACTAAGCCCCGTATCACATGTTCATTCTCACTTTTAATTATGAAACTCCCCCGGTATACTTCCCCTTCACCGATTATCAGAACCAGATTCGTTTCTTCAAATATAACTTCTGGACGACCGGTCCGGAAGTTCCCTTTCGAAAATTTCTGGATTTTGTTTTTCAAGTCCTACACCTGCTTCTTTCGTTGCATTTTTCTGAAAACATACTATAATGAATTATAGCATTGTTTTGTCCTGAATGGCAATACCATGAAAGGAGTATTTAGAGTATTTATGGATAAAAAGAATCAAAGACCTGAATTTCACGGCAGTGATCTGGAAAAAATCGCTGCATATTACCACATTCCGGCATCCGAAATTCCAGGCATCATTAAATTCGGTGCCAACGTGAACCCTCTTGGACTGTCCGAATCTGTAAAAAATGATCTGGCAGGGCATCTGGATATTATTTCCTCCTACCCGGACCGGAACTACACTTCACTTAAGAAAACTATCGGAGAATACTGTCACATTTCCCCTAAACATATTGTTGTAGGAAATGGATCAACAGAATTAATTTCTCTGCTCATCAGTCAGAGACAGGCAAAAAAAGCACTTGTTGTAGGACCAACTTATTCTGAGTATGAACGCGAGCTTGCCCTCACCGGTGGAACGATCACTGAATATAACCTGAAAGAAGATTTAAATTTCCAGTTAGATATGCAAGACTTCTTTGCCTCTATGGCAGATGATGTCGACCTGCTGATTCTGTGCAATCCGAATAACCCGACATCATCAGCGATTAAAAATCACGATATGAAACAGATTTTAACCTTCTGTAAAGAACGTAATATCTTCGTCATGATAGACGAAACTTATGTAGAATTTGCTCCGGACGTAGCCGAAATTACTGCCATTCCACTGACTGATGAATTCGATAATGTAATGGTCATCCGCGGTGTATCCAAATTCTACGCAGCACCGGGACTACGCTTCGGCTACGGTATCACAAGCAATCATGAATTTTTAGAAGCACTGCTTATTCACCAGAACCCGTGGAGCTTAAACAGCGTCGCAGCCTATGCCGGTGAGCGCATGTTCAAAGACAACACCTACCAACAAACAACAAGACAGCTTATCTGCTCCGAACGCGACCGCATGTACATGGCTATACAAAACATGCCGGCTTTCAAAGCATACAAGCCTTATGCCAACTTCATACTTGTACGCATCTTAAAAGAAAGCTTAACTTCATTTGATATTTTCGAGGCAGCCATAAAAGAAAGAATGATGATCCGTGACTGCTCATCATTCAAAAGTTTAGATGGCGAATATATCCGGTTCTGCATAATGAATCCAGAAGATAATACACATCTATTAAAATTGTTGGAACAATTCTAATACAATTCAATTGGGGACGGGGTTTTTTTGAAAAAACCCCGTCCCCAATTGAACTTTAACCTGTCCCTTTTTGAATTGTTTCTTTTTCTAAACTATTTTACTATTCTATAATATTCGCGTTCTGTCACCATAAATACAATAGAATAAATCACTGCAAAGACTATAATTGTTGCTATTGTACATTCAATAAATAATGTGATGTTTGTCATGGAAAACATTGCCAGTAGTTTTGTAATGACTTTGAAGGCTGCTGCCACATGAATGATTGCCATAATAAGCGGCAGGAAGAAGATCATTAGCACCTGGCTTCGAATGGATTTTTTTACTTCTTGTTTATCCATGCCAACTTGCTGCATAATCTTGTAACGGCCTTTGTCGTCGTAACCTTCGGAAATCTGTTTGTAGTAAATAATGAGTACTGTTACCATGAGGAACATGAAGCCGAGATACATGCCCATGAAGAAGAGGCTGCCATACAATTCGTAAAAGGAGTCTTTGTTAATTTGTCTTCCGCTACAGGAGCAGAAAGTTTCTGGAACTTGCTCACTCAGTGCTGTTCTGATTTGTTGTTCTACGTTCTTTTTTAATTCGCTGGAACCTTTCATATCGAAAGCCTTATAATAAGTCATTGCCATCAGGCTTGCTTTTGTTTCATCATTCTGTGTACTTTTTTCATAAGTCTGTTTTAAAATATTCAGAATCTGTTCTTCGTCTTTCATAATCATGTAAGTAATTGGAATATCTTTATCGTTATTTTTCTCGTCTAATTGAGATTTGTCCAATTCTTTTTTCACATGAAATTTTGTATCATCTAAATAAATTTCATTCTGTCCGTAACTTTTTGTCTGAGTAGAAAAAAGAAGCACTTCTCCATCATTTAATGTCTCATTTTTTTCTTCCAGACGGTTATAGTCTGCAAGTGGAATCAGCACAACTGAACTGGACGTTTTGTCTGAATAATATTTATCAGGATCCAGAATCATCTTATTCCCATCCAGATAACCGGTCAGTTCTCCCGAATGATAAATACGTTCATTTTCAGCCTTCGTATTATTTTTTCTTATAATTTCCTCAATGATCGTATGCACTTTTTCTTCTGTCTGTGCGTTTGTTCTGCAAATGCTCACCTCGCATTCTCGTGGATATCTGACGCTGATAATGTCATTCATACCCACATAAAGGCAAACGGTAGTGGATACCATAATCAGTACCATCGTACTTAAGATGCAAATGTTTGCGAGCCCCACTGCGTTTTGTTTCATGCGGTAAACCATGCCGGATACTGCAGTAAAATGTTTTGCCTGGTAATAATATTTTTTGTTTTTCTTTAACATTTTCAGGACTGCGATACTTCCTGCAATAAACAGACCATAAGTTCCGAGCACAACGCAGACAACTGCGAAGAAAAATTTTGTCATCGCATCCAGTGGATTTCCGGTCGTTTGTGCAATGTAATATCCGGTTCCAAGCAAAATCGCTCCCACGATTGCCAGAAGCCACTTTGTCTTTGGCTCACGCTCTCCTTGATTGCTCCCATGCAGAAGCTCTACCGGACTGACTATGCGGATCTGAAGCAAATTATAAAGAAGAATCAGTACGAAAATTGCCATAAAAAATGCAAATGTCTTCTCCAGCACTGGAATCTCTACCGTAAATTTCACACTGATATCATAATGTAAAAGTTTTCCAAGTACAAGATACATCAGCTTTCCAAATACAATGCCTAAGAGTATACCACCGAAAATACTGATAAATGCAGTAATCACCGCCTCAATCGCAAGCATTTTTGCAATATGTCCTTTTCCCATACCAAGAATATTGTAAATCCCGATTTCCCGCTTTCTTCGCTTAATCAGGAAACTGTTCGTATAGAATAGAAAAATTACAGAAAAGATCATCAGCAGTCCATTCATATAGCCCATAATCATTTTCACATTTTGACTTAGCCCGTTATTTCCCTGTGCCATACCACCAACAATGTAGTACATCATAACAGAAAGTACTGCCATTAAAATGTATGGAACATACGTCTTACGATTGTTTTTCAGATTGGTGATTGCAAGTTTTCCATAGATTTTGCTACTCAACGCGCTCACCTCCTGCTTCGAGAACAGTCAGTGTGTCGGAAATTTTCTGATACATCTGTTCATCAGTCAGATTGCCACGGTACAACTGATGGAATACCTCACCATCTTTAATGAACATCACGCGATTTGCACTACTGGCAGCTTTCACACTGTGAGTGACCATGAGAATTGTCTGTCCATCATGGTTCACAGAAGAAAACAAGCGAAGAAGTTCCTGCGCTGCCTTGGAATCCAGTGCTCCGGTCGGCTCATCCGCCAGTATCAGGCTCGGGTTTGTAATCAATGCCAGAACGATCTGCGGCTTGATAATCAGCGCTCTTGCCACTGCCACACGTTGCTTCTGTTCACCAGACACTTCGTACGGGTACTTTTCCAGAATTTTTTCAATACCAAGATGCCTCGCGATCGGCGCAAGGCGCTGTTCCATTTCTTCATATCTTCTTCCGGACAGAACCAATGGCAGAAAAATGTTATCTTTCAGTGTAAATGTATCTAACAAATGAAAATCCTGAAATACAAATCCAAGATTCTGACGACGAAATGCAGACATTTCCTTTTCCTTAATCGTACTTAAATCTCTTCCCTTTAAAATGACCTTGCCACTTGTCGGGCAGTCAAGCTGTGCCAGAATATTTAACAGGGTACTTTTACCAGAACCAGACTCTCCCATGATTGCCACATATTCTCCCGGCTCTACTGAAAAATTCACATCACGAAGTGCCTCTACTTTATTGCCCCCAAAACGAGTCGTATATATTTTCTTTACATTTTTCACTTCCAATAACGCCATATCAATTTCTCCTTCTTTTTTCATTGTATAAAAACTGCTTTCAAAATCCTGCGGACATGTCTTTCACACGATTTTTTTAACTTCTTTACACAATCAATTATAAAAAAAGAAGAAATGCATTTCCATTGATTTTGGTTACATTTCCCCCTGCTAATCTTACAATCTTGTCACTATTTACTCTACCTGTAAATTTTCTTTCATCAGATACAATAACACCCGTGTTCCTTTTCCCAGCTTAGATTCTACTCGGATCTGGCAACGTAGCTTCTCTATAATCTGCTTACATAAGTAAAGACCGATGCCTGTAGATTTCTTATCACTTCTTCCATTATACCCGGTGAATCCCTTTTCGAAAATACGCGGCAAGTCTTCTGAGCATATACCGATGCCTGTGTCCTCAATTACAAGCCAATCATCTTCCATATAAATAGAAATGCTTCCTTCGACTGTGTATTTCAATGCATTGGACAAAATCTGCTCCAGTACAAAAACGAGCCATTTTTCATCTGTCGTAACGGTTACCCGAAGTGCTTCATAATGTAATGCCAATTTCTGCATGGCAAACATACGGGAATACTTCTTAAGTGCCTGCTTTACCAGATTGTCCAAAGCATATTCCTTCAGCATAAGATCTCCCGACATGTCCTCCATACGCACATAAGTCAGAACCATTTCCACATACTGTTCTGTCTTAAAAAGTTCTGTCTGCATATCCTGCAAAAGCTCATAAGTTCTGGCATCTTCCGTGTCGCCGGCTGCCTGCGCAAGCACTTTCATGGCAGCAATCGGTGTCCTGATCTGATGCGCCCACATACTGTAATAATCTTTCATTTCCTGGCGCCCAATCCGCTCCGCTGATTGCAGATCAGACATTTTCTTATACATATTTTGAATAATTGCCTGATACTCTAACTCGATATATGACCTTGTCGCCGGAAGATTTTCCATCACCTCTTCCAAACGCTGCTTTGCCTCAATGACTGCCACACCCTTCTTATAATATTGGTTAAATTTGAAAATTCCATATCCAAGCAGCCAGATTGCGGAAAGAAAAAATGCATAGTTCACCGCATCAACTGGCAAGTTGCTCAGGCTGAAAATGACATAAAACACACCAATAAATCCAATATACAGGCAGATATCGCCTCTTTTTTCTTTCAAAAAACTCCCCAGCAGCTTTATCATTCCACAATATACCCAATTCCTTTCTTCGTCTGAATCCAATTTTCTGCTCCGATTTCTTCCAATTTCTTTCTAAGCCTCGCCACATTCACTGTCAATGTATTATCGTCAATGAACTCATCACTCTCCCACAACCTCGTAATCAGATTTTCCCTTGAAACAATCCGTCCTGAATTCTCCATCAGAAGCTTCAGAATCCGGAATTCATTTTTCGTAAGCTCCACCGACTGACTCCCACAGGTCACTGTCGCATCATTAACATTTAGCATCACTCCTGCATGCTCAAGTACGTCCATCGTCCCACGGAATGCATAAGCTCGCCGAAGCACCGCCTGCACCTTCGCCGTCACTACGCCAAGGTCAAATGGTTTCTCCACAAATTCATCTCCGCCCATATTCATGGCCATAACAATATTCATATTATCATTTGCCGATGATAAGAAGATAATCGGTACTTTTGAAATCTTGCGGATCTCCTGGCACCAGTGGAACCCATTAAACAATGGCAATACAATATCCAGGAGCACAAGCTGCGGCTCATACTCCCGGAAATCTTCCATCACATTCTTAAAATTCGTCACACAATGCACCTCATAATCCCATGTTCTTAAATGCTCCGCCAGCACATTTGCAATCGTCCGGTCGTCTTCTATAATTAAGATTCTATACATACATCCTCCTAAGTCACCCGTTTGGCAATAGTGTAACTGATTTTTTTCGATTTGTGTATAGTTCTCCTCAAATCTTACAAAAATTTAAGGTTCCATGTTAAGTCCAAATCTCCCAGCTGATATAAATCTTTCTTTTATTCTCTACTCTGCAAAGAATTTTGCTTTCACGTCTTCCACCGGCATTTCCTGGCCTGTAAACAAATGAAACGCCTCTGCCCCCTGCCACAGGAGCATACCTTTTCCACCGACCACGCATTTCACACCGGCTTCTTTCGCCTCGCGCATCATACGTGTCTCCTTCGGATTATAAATAATCTCCGCAACGACCAAATCTTCCCTATATACAGAAGTGTCCTGGATCATCGTCCCTTTCTCATTCGGTTTCATGCCCACATTTGTTGCATTTACAAGAATATCACTCTCTCCAATACTCTTATACAATGCTTTTTTATCTGCCATATCACAGACCTGTATCTTGCACTCTGGTGCAAATTCTAATATTTTCTTTGCAATCTTCTCAAGCTTTTCGAAGTTTGCTCCCTTTCGGTTAAACACATGAATCTCAGAAGCTCCGTCCAGTGCAAGCTGTACAAAAATTGCGATTCCGGCTCCACCACCGCCCATAAGTGTAATTGTCTTATCTTTTACAGAGACGCCGTGTTCTGCAAGATTTTTCACAAATCCGACTCCGTCTGTATTGTGCCCAATTAGTTTTCCATTTTCATTCACTACCGTATTGGAAGCGCCCATGATCTTCGCTGCCGGGGACAACTCATCGACCTGTCTTGCAACTTCCATCTTACATGGCATCGTCACATTAAAACCGCGGACCTTAAGAAGTCTCGCCGCATCCAGAAATTCTCCTACCTGGTCTTCTTTTATCTCAAATGCCATGTAGGCATAATCAAGTCCTAATTTTTCAAAGCTGTAATTGTGCATTGCCGGAGAACCGGAATGTCCCACTGGAGAACCAATCAGTGCTAATAATGTCGTTGTTCCGCTAATTCTTTTTTCCATGTCATGTACCTCTTCCAGTCATTATATATTCAAGAATGCCTCGGCATTCTTGCTGCGAGGTGCGCGTCATGCAATTGCATGA
>OGEQ01002848.1_pt1 | contig 10844 bp, 10 predicted proteins | sample 1570731 | NCBI WGS metagenome assembly OGEQ01 (sample SAMEA2582132, study PRJEB24529) | metagenome | biome: Human gut stool | place: China | collected 2011 | reverse complement strand
TCAGATGGGCGGCATCTTCGGAGCGGTCAGCTTTCTGAATATCACGGCTTCTGACTTGAGCGACCAGTTGCTGAAGGATTTTCTGGACATGGATTCCAGCCAAATCGTTACCATGCACATCCAGTCCGTTGACCAGAACAAGGCCATCAGAACCATCAAGCACACCATTACCGAACTCGACCGCAGCAAAATCGAAGAGCAGAAGAAAGCCGTCCGCGCCGGATATGATATGGACGTGCTGCCGTCTGATTTGGCGACTTACGGCAGGGATGCCAAGGCACTTTTGAAGGAGCTGCAGAGCCAGAATGAGAGAATGTTTTTGGTGACGTTCCTCGTGTTGAACACCGGAAAAACCGAGCAGGAACTGGAAACCAACGTGTTTCAGGCGGTCAGCATTGCCCAGAAGCACAACTGCGAACTGTGCCGCCTTGATTTTCAGCAGGAGCAGGGGCTTATGTCCTCGTTGCCGCTGGCAGACTGCCAAATCGAGATCCAGCGCGGTCTGACCACCAGCAGCACGGCAATCTTTGTACCGTTTACCACACAGGAGTTGTTCGACAATGGCGAGGAAAGCCTGTATTATGGCTTGAACGCCCTGTCCAACAACCTGATTATGGTTGACCGCAAAAAGCTGAAGAACCCCAACGGTCTGATTTTGGGCACTCCCGGTTCCGGTAAATCCTTCAGCGCAAAGCGTGAGATCTGCAACGCATTCCTCGTGACAGACGATGATATTATCATCTGCGACCCGGAGGCAGAATATGCTCCGCTGGTGGAGCGTCTGCATGGGCAGGTCATCCACATCAGCCCTGCCAGCACCCAGTATATCAACCCTATGGACATCAACAGCAACTATTCGGAAGAGGATAACCCGTTGGCTTTGAAAGCCGACTTTGTACTGTCCCTGTGCGAACTGGTGGTGGGCGGCAAGGAGGGCTTGCAGCCAGTGGAAAAGACGGTCATTGACCGCTGCGTCCATGTGATCTATCGCAAGTATTTCGAGAATCCCACCCCGGAAAATATGCCGCTGTTGGAAGATCTGTACAACGCCCTGCTGACGCAAGATGAACCGGAGGCCCGCCATGTGGCGGCTGCGCTGGAAATCTACGTCAAGGGCAGTTTGAACATTTTTAACCACCACACCAACGTGGATATCAATAACCGCATTGTCTGCTTTGACATCAAGCAGCTGGGCAAGCAGTTGAAGAAACTCGGTATGCTTATCGTGCAGGATGCCGTGTGGGGGCGTGTGACCGCCAACCGCAGTGCCGGAAAATCCACCCGGTACTATGCAGACGAGTTCCATTTGCTCTTGAAGGAAGAGCAGACTGCTGCTTATTCCGTGGAGATTTGGAAGCGTTTCCGTAAGTGGGGCGGCATTCCGACAGCCCTAACGCAGAACGTCAAAGACCTGTTGGCAAGCCCCGAAGTATCAAATATTTTTGAGAACTCGGACTTCGTTTATATGCTCAATCAAGCGAACGGAGACCGGCAGATTTTGGCGAAGCAGCTGAACATTTCGCCCCATCAGCTTTCCTACGTCACTCACTCCGGTGAGGGCGAAGGGCTGCTGTTCTTCGGCAACGTCATTTTGCCGTTCGTCGATCACTTCCCGAAAGACCTTGAACTCTACCGCATCCTTACGACCCGCCTTTCCGAAGTTGCGGAGGCGCAAAAGCATGAGTAAGAAACAGCCAAAGCTGAAATTCGAGGAGGAAAAGGAGCGCACGGCTACACGCTCCCCTCCGAAAAAGTCCAAAGTGGAGCAGTCGGTGCCCCAAAAGCAGAAACTGAAACAGGATGCAGACAAGGCAGCAGAAAAGGCACAGCACTTGCGTTTCGGTAAGGCCGAGATTACCCCGGATGAAGCATCCCGCATGACAAAGCAGCAGAAACGTGCTATGTATGCCGCTGCTGCCGCCCGGTCTGCGGCACATCGAGAGATTGATCAGTACGAGGACGACAATGTGGGCACGCAGGCTTTAAGCGAGGGCGAAAAAGCTGCCGAGACTACCCACGATATTTTCAAGAGCCGTTACGCCAGAAAGCTGAAAAAGAAAGCCAAGATGCAGGGCAAGAAGGGTGCCAAAACCGCAAAATCTTCCCCGCAGAAGCCGACTGCGGCACAAGATGCAGGCGCATCCTGCACCGGCGAGGGCGGCTCCAACTGGCTCTCCCGATGGCGGCAGAAACAGGACATCCGGCAGAGCTACTATGCCGCCGCCCATTCGGGCACAGCGGCGCAGACCGCAGGCGGCAAAGCGGTATCCAACGGCACCACTGCTGCGAAGTCTGGCATGGAACAGGTCATCGACAAAGGAAAATCGGTGGTCAGTACCGCAGTCAACGGCATTGCCAATTTTGCAAAAAGCAACGCGCACGTTCTTTTAATCGTGGGCGTTTTTCTTTTGCTCCTGTTGCTGGTCATGTCGGCATTTTCGTCCTGTTCCATTCTGTTTTCCGGCACCACGCAGGTATCCGGTCAGACCATTTACACCGCAGAGGACCGGGACATCCGGGGAGCTGAAACCGACTACAAGAAGCTGGAAAAGGAACTGGACAAAAAGATCAAGCGCACCCCCACCGACCACCCCGGCTACAACGAGTACCAGTATCACCTTGACCCCATCGAGCATGACCCGTGGCAGCTCACTTCGTTCCTGACCACTTTGTACGATGACTACACCCGCAGCAAGGTGCAGGGCAAGTTGAAGGAGACTTTCAAAAAGCAGTATAAGCTGACCACATGGGTGGAGGTGCAGATACGGTATAAGACCGTCTGGGTCATCAGCCCGGCAGGAATCCCGGTTCCCACACAGGTGCCTTATGAGTACAAGATTTTCCACACCAAGCTGGTGAATAAAGGACTGGAGGTGGTTATCCGGGAGGAACTGGACAACGACCAGTGGAAACGGTATGAGATTTTCCAAGATACCTTGGGCGGCAGACCCTACCTGTTCAACGGCGGTCTGCCGCCCGGTGGCTCCGATGGCTCCGGCACACCGGGCATCGACTATCAGGTTCCAGCGGAAGCCCTGACAGACGAGGAGTTTGCCGCCATCTACAAGGAAGCCCAAAAGTATGTGGGTACGCCCTATGTGTGGGGCGGCTCTACCCCGGAAACCGGGTTTGATTGCTCCGGCTACGTTTGCTGGGTCTACAACCAGAACGGCTACAATGTGGGACGCACCACCGCCAACGGTCTGTGGAACAAGAGCCAGCACATTTCCGAAGCCGAAGCAAAGCCCGGTGACCTTGTTTTCTTTGAAGGAACGTATGATACGCCGGGGAAAAGTCATGTGGGTATCTACCTTGGAAACGGCATGATGGTGTCCGCCGGCGACCCCATAAAGTATGCCAATATTCATTCGTCCTACTGGCAGAAATATTTGTCCGGTTTTGGGCGGCTCTCAAAATGATTGGAGGAAGAAATGAGCGAAAAACTCGATAAGCTGCGCGCTTCTCTGGAAAAGGAAAGGGAGCGTCGCATTAAGATCAACACTCGCATTGAAAGCCTTGAACGGCGGATTCAGGAAGCAGAAGCTGCCGAGGTCAACGAGATGGTGCGCACCGCCAAGGTCACGCCGGAACAGCTTGCCGCCCTGCTGCGCCAGTCTGCAACTTCCACCCCGACCCCGGCTGCGTTGTCCGCAGTCGGTGCTACGTTCAACAAGGAGGAATCTGATAATGAAGATGATGAATAAGTTCTGCGCCCTGATGCTGTCGGTGGCACTGTGCGCTGGCATGGCGGCTCCTGCTTTTGCCTATGGCGGTGAGCCTGTGGAGGAAGCGGAGCAGCCTGTCCTGACTTCTACCACCGATGAAGAAGATGTAGTCACCGTGACCGATGAGGAAACCGGTGCCCTGACCCCGGAGGGCAACCTGACGCTGGTGGACGACTACCACACCAACTATTCTGATGGCAGCGGTCAGCAGTTTATCACGCTGGTGTCGAAGTCGGGTGCGACTTTCTATCTGGTGATAGACCGCAACGCCAAAGGGCAGCAGACCGTCCACTTTATGAATCTGGTGGACGAAGCGGACCTTTTGACACTGATGGAAGAGGATGCCGCCGATGCCTACACCGCTGAAAAAGAAGCAGCGGCGCAGGCGGAACAGGATAAGCTGAAAGCCGAGGAAGAAGCGAAAAAAGCCGCCGAAGAAGCGGCAGCATCCGGCACGGAACAGCCCAAGGAAAACAAGGTCACAAAGATCGCATCCGGCTTTCTGGGCGTAGTCGTGCTGATTGCGCTGGCGGCAGGCGGCGGCTTCTACGCTTTCACAAAGCAGAAGCAGAAAAAGCAGGCCGAAAAAGAAGCCCTCGACCCCGATGCAAACTACACCGAGGACAAGGGCGATTTTGAGATCCCTACCGATGTGCCGGACGAGGACGAAACCCCGGACGAGCAGGACACTGAACCCATCTGATTTCAAGGCGGCATTTTGCCGCCGTACATATCCAAATGAAAACAGATTGGAGGGAACGCTTATTTCAATTCTAGTTGTAGCAGAAAAGCCCTCGGTTGCCATGTCCTACGCCAAAGTCCTCGGTGCCACCAACCGTCAGGACGGCTACCTTGAGGGCAACGGTTATCTGGTAAGCTGGTGCGTGGGTCATCTGGTGGAGCTTGCTCCGCCCAATATCTACGATGCCAAATACGTCAAGTGGAGTATCGCAGATTTGCCCATTCTGCCGGAAAGGTGGCAGTATCTTGTGTCTGCGTCCACCAAAAAGCAATTCGGCATCCTGCAAAAGTTGATGCACCGCCCGGATGTGGATAGCATCGTGAACAGTTGCGATTCCGGCCGGGAGGGAGAACTGATCTTCCGCTTGGTGTATCAGCAAGCAGGCTGCAAAAAGCCCTTTTCTCGCCTATGGCTGTCCAGCATGGAGGAAAACGCCATCCGGGAAGGCTTTGCTCACCTCAAACCGTCAACTGAATATGATGCGCTATACAACGCAGCACTCTGCCGGGAACGTGCCGACTGGATGGTCGGCATCAATGCGTCCCGGCTTTTTTCATGCCTGTACAACCAGCCTTTGGCGGTGGGACGAGTTATGACCCCGGTGCTTGCCATGACGGTGGTACGGGAAGCCGCCATCGCTGCCTTTGTGCCGGAGAAATTCTACACGGTGGATCTGGAACTGACCAGCGGCTGCACAGCATCCAGTAAACGGTTTGCACAGAAAGCGGATGCCGAATTGTTGCTTTCCAAATGCCGAAAGGAGGAGCGTGTCACGGTGCAGAAGATGGAGCGCAAAGAAAAATCCGAAAGCCCGCCGCAGCTCTATGACCTTACTGCATTGCAGCGGGATGCAAACCGTCTGCTGGGATTTACGGCACAGCAGACCTTGGATTACGCTCAAAGCCTTTACGAAAAAAGGCTCATCACCTATCCCCGCACGGACAGCCGCTTTTTGACGGAGGATATGGCGGCATCCCTTCCGGGGCTGGTGACGGATACGGGCAAGGCGTTTGCCGTGGAGGAGCCGATTCCCATCCATGTGCAGCAGGTCATCAACGGCAGCAAAGTCACCGACCACCATGCACTGCTGCCCACGAAAAGCATGGCAAACGCAGACCTTTCCGCACTCCCTGCCGGGGAACGGAATGTCCTGCGGTTGATTGCCGCACGGCTGCTCTGCGCCGTGGGTGAGCCGCACCGCTATGCTGAAACCACGATTATCACCATCTGCGCCGGAGAGGAGTTCTCCGCAAAGGGCAAGGTGGTGCTGTCCGAGGGATGGAAAGCTGTGGAGCGGAAAATGCTGGGCGAGCTGCTGGGCAAGCAAAAAGAACCGGCGGTTCTGCCGGATGTGAAGGAGCAGAGCCAGTGCAGCATTGCCGGTGCCGAACTGAAAGAGGGTCAAACGTCCCCGCCGAAGCACTTTACCGAGGACACACTGCTGCACGCTATGGAAACCGCCAGTGCAGACAGTATGCCGGAGGGCGTGGAGCGTCAGGGCATCGGCACCCCGGCAACCAGAGCTGCCACCATCGAAAAACTGGTGCAGAAGGGCTTTCTGGAGCGGAAGGGCAACAAGAAAACCAAGGTGCTGCTGCCCACGGATAAGGGCAAAGCCCTTATTACGGTGATGCCCGAAGAAATCCAATCCCCGGAAATGACCGTCGATTGGGAAACAAAACTGCTGCGAATCGAGCGCAGCGAAATGGAGCCGAGCAAATTTATGACCGAGATCAATACGATGATTACCGAACTGGTAAAGAACACGGAAATGAAAAAAGGAGTGAATGCGCTTATGAAAAACAAGATTATTGGTATCTGCCCGAACTGCGGTGCAAATGTTGTGGAGCGTGAAAAGGGCTGGTTCTGCGAGAACCGGGAGTGCCGTTTCGTGCTGTGGAAGGACAATGCGTTCTTTAAGCGTCTGGGCAAGCGGCTGGATTCCCACGTTGCGGACAAGCTGCTGCGGGATAGCCGTGTCCGCCTGAAGGACTGCAAGAGCGCCAAGGGCAAGACCTACAACGCCACCGTGCTGCTGGGCACCGAACCCGATGGCCGCAGCAAGTTTTCGCTGGAATTTGAAGGTGGGTGCTGATGAAAGATGATGCCGTAATAAAGGACAACGAGGCGGTCTACCTCCTCAACGAGCAGACGTATCTGCATCTGCGGGAAAATCTCCAAGGTGTCGGGTACGAGGTCTTTGACAAAAACAGCCCGCTCCCGGTGGAGGAAGGGCAGATTCCACGGGAGGTTCTGGGCAACACCCAGCGGCGCATCGAGACTGCCCGTGCGTACTATCTGACTGAGCATCCAGACGAGCCTGTGGGGAAGATTCAGAATGTTGCAGTTACCACCTTAGAGAAGTTCCGCTCCGGGGTTCGCAGGCGTAGGAATCTGGCTCCGCGCTCTCTGCCGGAGAATGATGTGCGGTTCATTGACCCGATGTACAACGAGCTGTTCCGGGTGCCGGACGGCGGCGTTGTGCAGATGACCTACCCGGATGGGCACCAGCGTTCCGAGAAGGTCGAATATCTCGATGACTATCACATGAAGATCGGGTCCTCGGTGCAACACATCTGCGAATTTGCAGAGCGTATGGCGCGCAGCCGTGCCATTGTGGAACCGGAGCCGCTGACACAGCAGGAGCAGCGGGCATGGAATCTGGAATACGATTATTACCTTACCGTGCAGGCAGATAATGGCTCGTGGGATTATGCCCTCTATCAGGGCGACTGCTGCCTGTTGGAGCGCGGAAAAATTGATGCACCCGAACTGATGATCGAGGAGGTGCGGGACGAGATCCTGTACAGTCACAATCTGCGGAACAAGGACTGCATTCCGCTCTGCCAAGAAGAATTTGCGCAGAAGCTCGCAGACCGAAATGAGATCCAGTCATACCGGATGAAGCAATTCCGGCAAAGCGGCCACGACTGCTATCTGGTCATGCAACTGCATCAGGATGCAGACCCTGCGCTGCGCTTTGCCGCCATGCGCTATCTGAACAAGCAGAACATCGCTCCGTCCATTGAAAATTACGAGATCCTTTACCGGGGCAATCTCCCGGAAGGAAAGCGCAGCGTTCCGCAGGCGGAGCTGTTGGAACAACTGTACCAGAAATTCAACTTCGCCCGCCCGACGGATTACCATGGGCACAGCTTGTCGGTCAGTGATGTGATCATGCTGAATCAGGATGGGAAAATATCGGCGCATTATGTGGACAGCATCGGCTTCAAGGAGCTGCCGGGGTTTCTGGATAAAAAGCCGGAACGTCCTTCGGTGCTGATGAATCTCAAGGAAAAGTGCGATGCCCCGGAGTGTAACCCCACCGTCTGCCGGAAAGCGAGGGATGCCCATGAACTTTAACCATGAAGAACTGATGCTGATGATGCTCTACAACACCGGCACCCGACTGGGGCTGGTGCAGGAGTTGCGACTGATGCAGTGCTACCTGATGCCCGACGAAACCGCCCTGCGAGAACTGTCCGAAAATGTGATTGATAAATTGAAGCTCCTGACCGATGAGCAGTTTGCAGAGATCGAATTTCCTATGGACTGATTTTTGCCGCCTGCGGGCGGCTTACATATAATTAGAAAAGTTACTTTTCCTTTCAGACGAATTGTACTCAGCAGGCATAATATTGAGATTCCCTTGCAGGAAATGCTTAATAAGCGTATATTATAGTTAATATCGAGTCGCGCAATATAGGAGATAAGCGGATATTTTGCTATGCGCCTTGCAAAGGCGGTACAGTGACGAACGTGAGTGCCGTTTTAAGTCTGCTTTTTGTTTGCTGAACATTTCACTATTGAGGGAGGGACATTCATGCTTACTTTGTGTTATGCGCCATCGTATGGAATCGAGATTTGCGAAGCTCGTCGGCTTACCCCAGAGGAAAAGAAGCATTATGCAGCATGGTTTGCTGAAACTGGTTTTATCGGAGTCGGCAGTCATGTAGATCTCCCTTGTATCTCTCACGAAGATCTTCCGAATCGTCCTGACGATGGAAGCTTTCTGGGTTGTTATAATCAGGCATGGATTATTACAGAAGCAGAGGCTGCATCATACGAGAGACTAAATCGTCAGCGCCAGAATGAGAAGGATTTAGCCCAAAAAGCTGCGCAAGATGCTTATAACGCAAAAATTGCCGACTTTGAAACGGGCTATGAAAATTGCAAGAAGCAATTTGAAAGGTGGACGGTTACGGATGTAAAACAAAAACAGGGTGATTTATTCGCTGAGCACACATTTGTTCTTCATGGAAAAGAGTTCTCTTTTGTTGAAAGAGATTTGCATGACCTTGGGTTTGTAATCAATCCTATGTACCGGATTGATCCTGATTCTACCGCTAGTGGATATCTTACTTGCGATGACACTGGCGCAAAAGTCTGGTGTGTAAACGGATCTCGGTATATTCCGCTATCGGAAGATGAGGCTCTTTGTGTCAATGCGATTTGCCAGTATGGAAAATTTGTAAATTCTTCAATTCGTATGTGAGGTATATGGAGATGACTCAAAATCTATATCCCCCGATGGCGTTATTAAAAAAGACTGCCCAGCAGTATCCAAAAGCATGGGAACTTATGGCAAATTTCCATGCCGAGAATGGTATGAATGGGCTACCAACATGGCCAGATTGGTGCTATGCTCCGATGTCTGCAGCGGTAGCAATTGCCAGTGGTGGACGTAATTTCTTATTACTTCCGGTAAACCAACAGCAGGATATCATAAACTCTGCTCAAAAGATATTTGCCCTTGCAACATGGCGTTTAAGCAAAGAAGTATATCAACTTGATTCAGACTTCGCGCAGTTGCTTTTTGAGCAAACTAATGATTTGGATATTCCTTCGGAAATTTTTTTACAGCTTCCTTATCCTTGCTTCTACATCGAAGTTCCAGACTTGTTTTTTGGAGCCAAGCCAATTCATGGCTTCTTCGTAAACTTGGAATATGATGTTAATAACGGTGACCGTGAACTGCGGCTTTATTTTTTATATCAAGATGGTACTGGCTTTGGCTATCCCATTCATATAGACGAGCATACCATTTCTGACAATATGGCTCATGTTGCCAAGGAAGCCCTATACAATTCCAGAAACGACAAATTCATACAGGCACAAACTTATCGGGCAATACAAGAAACCGATGCTCTGCAAGAGCTGCTGCTTAAAGCACTTCAAGTTGTTCTTTACATACTGGCTTCAAATGCTGAGATCGTTCCCAATAGCGAACAGTCATTCATAACGAAACGAGGTGCCACTATCAAAGATAAATATTCTGAAATTCGGAAATGGGATGTAGGTATTCGCATTGGAGCCGCTATTCGTCAGAAATCTGCGTCAGTAGAAAAAGGAGAAAGTATAAAGACGGCAAGCGGCCATTCCTCACCTCGTCCACATATGCGGAGAGGCCATTGGCATCATTATTGGACTGGACCACGCAACGTTTCTGAAAACAGACGTCTTATCTTGAAATGGCTCTCTCCTATGGCAGTTGCAGCAACACCAGAGGATACTCCTATTGTTATACATGAAATAAAAAACAATTCCTGACGGCGTTTATGTTCCGAAAATTTTCCATAACCCGCAAGAAAGTGGTCTTGATAGAATGCTTCGATTCATGCTATACTAGAACAAGCATTATTGTACGGACAAAAATAGAAAGTGAGGCTTGCCAATGGACACCACAAAACGCTCTCCCCTTGACCGCCTGCTCTTTGCCACTTTTCTGAAAGGCCGCACCTCTTCCCGTGATGTATGGGAAGAAAAGGGCGATATGACCCCCGAAGATAACCAGAAGATCATCGAGGAAACCAACGAGATCATCAACGATGATTCCACCTATCCTTATCTCAGTTATCTGACCGACCTGCTTGCTAAGTCCAAACCCTCCGATGATGCTGTCAAAAAACTACATGAACACATTGACAATATCGCAGAAGGATTGCATGAGGACAGCACCGATGTGTTCCGTGCGCTCCTTGCAAAACTGATCGAGGAGCCGGAAGAAAAGCAGACCTTTGACCGTCTGCTGGAGATGGCCGAGAAATTGGCGGCAAAGCACTGAGATAACTTTACGAGGTGATTTCAATGAGCTACGGATGGGCAACTGTTTTCACTTTAGCGGCATGGTTTGCAGGACTTGTGGTTGATGTAAATGTGCGGGTCGGCGACCTCGGTTTACGAACAGTGCTTCCTGTCATCGTGATGGGGTGCTGCGTTATGAAGTACATAAAGGACAATAGCAAATAATCTTATCTCAATACACTTTCCAGCGGGCGACCACAAAACGGTTGCCCGCTCTTTTTATGCTCAAAAAATGGAAGGAGGAACGCTATGCCAAGCAAAACCGAAGAATATCTCGCCCTTGCCCAGCGCAC
>OGEQ01002842.1_pt1 | contig 10871 bp, 9 predicted proteins | sample 1570731 | NCBI WGS metagenome assembly OGEQ01 (sample SAMEA2582132, study PRJEB24529) | metagenome | biome: Human gut stool | place: China | collected 2011 | reverse complement strand
CAAGATCACCTTTACAGAGGAAGATGGAAAGGAACAGGCAGAACAAGTTTTAGAGGATTTAGGTATCGATGGAATGGGCCTTGTAGATTCTGATCGTACCGTGTGGTTCCCGAATGGCGCATGTTCAGAGCGCAATGGTCTGGGACTTGGTAGTGATGCTTTGTGGCAGGGAGATCTGGATAGAGGATTACCGGGATATCTGTATTGTTTTTCGAAAAGTGTAGAGGGTATTACTTCAGTTCCTGATGGCGTGGTTGCGGAAGAAACAGTGGATAGTTATGTGCCTCCGTTCCAGGTAGAAACAATCTCTATTCTGATAACAGAGGAAGGAATTAAATATTTTAAATGGGATGGGATATCGGAAGAAGTCTGTACGGTGACGGAAAATACAAAGCTTCTGCCTTTTGAAAAAATACAGGCAAAGCTGACAGATCAGATTTTTTATTGGTATTCCGGAAAAGGCCAGTCTGCCAACGACACTACCGCACTGGAGTATGATGTGGTAAACGCAAAATTGCAGTATACTTATACCACAGCCTATCAGGAGCCGAAACACGCATGGTTGGTTCCAGCATGGATTTTTACTGTCAGGGAAAGTATTGGTGGAAATTCTCTACAGGAGCTTTCTTATGTGATCAATGCTTATGATGGCAGTGTGATTGGAGAAGCATATTAGGGTTCAGCGACACTTGAATTTTTATTGACCATAGAATTACAAGGTTTATCATGAGAATAATAAATATGCGATATTTGGCTTGGATATATAACAGGTAAGAATAGGAATAGTGCAAATGATTAAGCTCGCATTGATTGATAACGGTATACCTTATCATATGAGAAATAACAGGAATCAAAGGATTGTTCATAAATCTTTTTTGGCTTCTAAATGCGATCCAAGTGAGTATAAAGACGATAAATCATTCCATGGCGCTGTATGCGTCGGAATTATCACAAGCATATGTAGTGATATAGAATTATGGGACTTGAATGTGACTGACTCTGCAGGAACAACACAGATCACAGTTTTGCTGGAAGCTTTGGAATGGTGTATTCAAAATAAAATAAAGTTAATTCACATGAGTCTTGGAACAATCAATTATTTTGATATTAAACCCTTATGGATTCAAATAAAAAGATTACTTGATGCTGATGCGATTATAGTAGCAGCATATCATAACAGAAATATAAAGACTTATCCAGCTGCATATCCAGGTGTTTTTGGTGTCAGGCAGGATCGTTATGGTCTTTTGGGAAATGGTCAAATTCTGTTTCAAGAACAAAAAGGTTATAATATTGAGAATTCTATTATAGCAAATTTTTCGTGGAATGGGATCGTAAATCAAGCCAATAGTTATGCGGCTCCTGTTGTCACTGGACATATTGCTACATATTTAAACAGAAAGCCCACAGCAGGATTTGATGATGTTATGGACTTTTTGATGACTATAGCAACGCATAAATCTGATTATCCGGATATACTAGAAAATGTAATAAGGGATAAAACCAATATAGAGATACCGGTAATTGCCGGTATTGATTTAGATTACGAGGAAATGATACAGCTAAAAGTGATGTTTAGTCAGAACGGTTATTACGCAATAAATCTGCAGAAAAATCCTTTAGATGAAAATGTAATTCCTTTAGAATATTATGACGATTCCAATGAGTCATTGAACGATATCCTTTATACAGTATATATAGCTTATGAACCTGATATTATTCTTTTGAATCAAGAGGAAGAAATATTTGAAAGTAGTAAGGCATCAGATATAGATATGTATATTGTGCGTAAAAATAATATGTATGAATTGTATGCAGAAGATCGAATAGGAATAACTTACAATATAGAGGATATATATGAGCTTGTTTGTCAATATTTTGCTTAACGAATAGTGAGGATGGCAATTGGATATGAGAGAAAATGGGAAAACATGGTATCGAATTTGTAAAATGTTGTGTGAATATAAAAAGTATTTTCCAGGGATTATCTGTTGCCTTTTGGGTTCATCATTCATAACGTTTATACACCCACTGCTTATAAGACAAATAACAGATTGTGGTATATTGCAGAAAAACATGAAATACATTCTTTTATTTTCTGTTATATTAATAATAATTTCTTTAACCCAGCAAGAGTTAAATATAATCCAAACAAAATTATTTTCAAATGTACATAATCAGTTTACACATTCTCTCTATAAAAAGACTTACTGGAAAATCAATAGGATGAAAATACAGTATTTTGCTGAAAGAGGAAGTGCAGAGATTATAAATACAATTGGTATGGATATTGATAATGTGTCATCTGTTGTGGATCAGATTACTCAGTTTTCTATATCATCAATTCTCCAAATAATAGGAGGAGTAGTTGGGCTGTCCTTATTAGACTGGAAATTAGCAATATTGATAGAAGCAATTATTCCACTGAAATTTATAATAGTGTCCTATTGTGCAAACAAGAAACGGGAAGTGTTTGAACAGTGGATTGAGGATAAACGAAAGTTTATGAGTTGGTTTGCCGAGTGTATAAATGGAATTCATGAAATGAAGCTCTGGAATCTGTTTCAGGTAAAAAAATCTCAATTTGAAGGTCTGCAAAAAGATTTGATGGATTCATATAAAAAGAACGCAATGCTAGATGAATATAGTACTGTCAGTGTTGTAGTAATAGACACGGTTGTAAATGCGTTATTATATATATTAAGTGGGCTTTTTATAATAAAAGGAGAATTCACTATAGGCGGAGCATTTGCTTTTATTACATATAGTGCATATGTTGTAAATCCAATTTCAGCATTGATAAACATTAAATATTATTTTGCGCAAATTGAGCCATCGGCAAAACGTCTTTTTGAGTTATGGGGACAACCGGAAGAATTGGAAATGAAATTATGTGAAATGAAACCTGAGAAAATTTATCAAGATAGGGATATGGTTTTTGAAGTAAAAAATCTTGTCTTTGGTTATGAACCAGGACACCCTATTTTAAATGGTATTTCACTATGTGTAAAAAAAGGGGAACGAATTGCGATCGTAGGAGAAAATGGAAGTGGCAAATCAACACTTTTGAACCTTTTGGCGGGATTCTACCGGCCACAAAAAGGAATAATAAAATTGTATGGAGCTCCTGTGGAATTGATGGATATACAAGATATGAGAAATAGAATTGCGGTTATAAGCCAAAGACCATATCTATTCCAAGGGACTATAGAGGAGAATGTTAATATCGATGGAAAGGCGTCAAGAGATGCAGTTGTTGAAGCATGTAGAAAAAGTGGTGCTTTAGGTTTTATTGAAAAATTGGATCATGGATTTGGACAAAAAATTGGACAAGATGGTGCAAAACTTTCTGGAGGAGAAAGACAAAAGATAGCTGTAGCTAGGGCTCTGCTGAAAAATGCAGACATTTTACTTATGGATGAGGCTACAGAAGGATTTGATGTTGAATCAAATGAAGCTTTACGTGAGTTATTACATAGTGAATTAAAAAATAAGACTATCGTTTTTATTACGCATAAGTATAAAGAACTGGAAAGTGTTGATAAAGTATATCGCCTTTCAAAAGGAATTTTAGAATTGGTGCGGAGTTAGAGATATAAATTTCTAATAGAACTGAGCCACTATGCATTTGACATATTGTATCAAACAGTAGGTTGATGACGAGATGATTGTAATGTATCGCAGATTGAACAAGCAGAGGAGCATATTTACAAGTTCTCAGGCATTGATGAAGGCAATATACCTAGACTATAAAAAATTTGAGATAGGAGGAGCGAAAAGTGTCAAAAAAAGAAAAGTGATCCTTATGTAAACGCTCCATGTCTAAGAAAAAATGGAAATGGACAAGCGCCTAGTCTTGGAGTGTATCTCAAAACTAGGCGTTTACATTATTGAGGCAATATATTTTACAAGTGTTTGTAGGAACCGTTAGTGCTTGGTGAGAAGAATACTTTTTGCCAGAGCAATTCCAGCTTGTGGATACAATTCTTGAATTGCTTGATATTTTTCTTCAATCAATTCGGGTTCGTCTGCCCATATATCCTCATAAATTTTCAAGGCTTTTTTAAAATGGGTTTTCGCTTGCGAAATATTTGCAGTGATCAGGCAGATACTTCCAAGGGATTCCTGTACCTGGGCATAATCCAAACAGTGGTTTGAATTATATTCTTTGATAATCTGTGCTAATTTCTGAAGAGCAGACAGGGCAAGGTCAGGTTCTTGTATTTCAATTAAGAGGACAGCATAATTATTAATCTGAGGAATACTGTCATTAGTATAAAGAAGCTGGTATTGTTGTAAAAGAGAGATACCCATTTTCATGTGCCTTTTAGCGAGATCAAGTTGTCCGTTGATTCGGTAAAGCCCTCCAAGATTGGAATGGAGGTTGGAAACCAGGTGGGCATTTTCTTTTGTGGTTTCTTTTATTTGAGCAAGTGCTTCTTTTTCTAATTTTATCGCTTTTTCTGTTTTGGGTTCCAGAGTTGCCTGATAATCCAATAGTAAGGCACGGTCAGATGCAGTCCCGTAAGTATTTGCTTTTATAAAATGCTGTAGTTCCTGGATGATTTTTTTCATACCCTTTTGATAGTGGTACTTCTCCATATATGGAAAAACATCTTCTAAAAATAACAGGTATTGGGGAATATCGTCCTTTTCAATGAAAAGCATGATGTTTTCTACTGTTTGAAATAATTTTTTATAATAGCTAACTTCAATGCCATGCATCAAACATATTTTTTGCAGAGAATCCAATAACGTGTGGCAGCTTGTAACAGAAGGTGCGGTCTCGGAAACTGCAATTTCCTGAATCATTGGATGCAGAGAAATAGTATGCCGGAGACTTGACTGTACAAAACCTGTCTCGATCAGATCATTCACGTCATTTAAAGTAGGCAGCTCCAGCCATTTGGAAAATATACGGGCAGAAATACCAGATGAAGGCATAAAACACATATTGCACATAATATCCTGCTGTTTCCGTGATAAGGAGTATAACGAAAACAGGGTATGGATATGGTTGTAATAGGTGGCTTTTTTGCTCTGACCATCTTTCATTACTTTAATCTTATCTTCATTATGAAGAGAAGCCTTTTCCTCTTGAAGTTTTATCAATAATTGCTCTGGAGTTAAAATTCCATTTTCCAGAAGTTTGGCTGCCAGTTCGACAGCAAAAGTATGGTAGTGTACAGTTTCTATGATTTTTTCTACGATTGCCCGGTTTTCCTCTGCTTCTGAATAAAATACAGATGTCAGTTGAAAAAGAGTGGGTATATCTTTCAGTTCTTTTAATTGAAAACTACAGTATTCAGACAGTTGGCTTCTGGTTGTAAATAAAACCCGGCAACGGTATTTTAATACGACTGACAGGCAACTGTCCTGTGTGGATGTGACATTAAAATTGTCTATGATCAGCAGTGTATCAGATTTCAAAGAGCGTAAGAAACGGTTATGTCTTTGAAAACGTTCCTGCTCACTGATTTCTGGTGGATCATCAATAAAATCCATGTCTACAATATCTTGATATAGATTACCGGTGTATTCCATATAGAGAATATTGGTGTACTGTTTTCTGTATTGCTTTGCATAGGCTTTAGCAAGCTCGCTTTTTCCAATTCCGGCAATTCCATAAAGAAATATATGTCGGTTCTCTTCAAACAAAGTATGGAGTTCATCCAGTTCTTCTTCTCTTCCTAGAAAATGACGGCATGGTTTTGGGACTTCGCTGTCCATAATGTAATCCAGAACAATCGGAGATAGAACACCTCCTGCAATCAGTTTTTGATTTCTTGTATCACGTTTAATAAATTGCCGTTCCATACCAAAAGAAAGTACTTTTGCTAAAAACAACAGCCTTGAATCAGAAGGTTTATATAGAGATACAAGTTCCTGCTTTTTTGTATCCGAAATCGTATCGTCCTGTATGAATAACGTGTAAATGTCCTGTATAACCATGTTGCAGTCTGCCATTAAGGGAAGTAAGTTCCGCTGAATGGTTGTTGCCAGTTTTTTCTGATTGCTGGGTTTTGCATAATATGAGGTTATTTTGGGACTGATTTTTGCTTGTCCGGTTATCCAGCGGCAAATTAGACCATTATCCATAGAAAAATCTTCATTTATCGGATCATTCATAAAATCTTCAAATAATTCGTATAAAAAATCAGGTTGGTTCATCTGATTGCTTTCACTGATTTGATTTTTTAGGCATGTGCTAATAGAAGAAAAATCACATCGTTCCAACAGAAATCCCTCCTTTGGTTTTCGTGTTTTATATTCTTAAAGTCTTTTTATTATAACACGAACAAATGTTCCGGACAATAGGAATTGATACTGTATAGGAAGAAAATGAATCTTAAAAACTCAATCTGCGGTCAATTTCAATTCAATGTGATTGGTGCAGAATAATTTTAGAATGTAATCAGGCTTTCGAAAGCCGAATTCAATTCATACAGAACTTTTGTACAATCCTGCCGGCATAGGATGTAGAGAGAACTGTATGCTGAAGGAGGCATATAGCATGAATACGTTATTTGATTCTGTAGAAGTTCTGGATACAAAAAAAGAAATCCAAAAAGAGAATGTAAGCTATGAACATGCAGGATATCAGATTCGAGTGCATTTTAATGGGGAAAAGACATTGATCCAGTGCATTCAGAATCTTACTGAACGAAAAATTGCAGGTTGATTTTCTTAAGTTCTTGTTGTAAAATAAAGACAATTAAAGACAATGACTACGCAAGACCGATGAAAAGAGGGATAGAATGTATCAGGCAGGAATTTATTGCCGAATTTCCATTGAAGAGCAAAATAAAGAGGGTGAATACAGCAATAGTATTCACTCTCAGATTCAGATGGCAAGAGATTATATTGCAGAGAATAAAGATATTGCAGAGAAAAAAGTTTATGTAGACGATGGGGCTTCTGGAAGTAATTTTGAAAGAACTGAATTTCGGAGGATGCTGGCAGATATTGAGCTTGGTGTTATCAATATGGTGATTTTTAAGGACGTATCTCGACTTGGAAGAGAACATATTGATACCAACTATTATCTAGGCAAATATTTCCCGGAGAAACAGATTCGGATTGTTTCGATTCTGGATAATTATGATTCAGCCGTTGGAACTTATGATGAAATGTTAGAAATAAAAACTTTGCTGAATGATATGTATTTGAGAGATACATCCAGAAAGATTAAGACAACGATTCAGACCAAAAGAAGTATGGGCGAATATACTCCGAAACAGCCCCCCTTTGGATATGTGAAAAGTAAAACAATTCATAATCATCTGGAAATTGATCCTTATGCAGCCGAGGTTGTTCGAAGAATTTACAGAATGTATCAAAATGGATTTGGCTGTACGGTTATTTGCAGGACTTTGAATGAAGATGAAATCCCTTGTCCCGCAAAATATAAAAAGGAAGTTTTAAAAACCAATTATGTATGGGATTCGGGAAAAGGTCTGTGGACATCGTCTACTGTAAGTGGAATTTTAAAGAATCCGGTCTATACTGGGGCGGTTGTGATTCGGAAACATGAAAGACCGTCTTATAAGCTGAAATACAAAAAGGCAATTCCCCTGGAAGAAATGGAGCTGGTGCCGGATGCACATGAGGCAATCATTTCTAAAGAAGAGTTTGATAGGGTTCAGCAAATAAGAAAGGGGCGCAGAGTTTCCTATTTTGATAAAAACAATGAACCACATAAATATGTGGGACTGCTCTTTTGTGGGAAATGTAAAACAGCCATGCGAAAACGTTATCTGGCATCTCATAAAGACTATGACGGATATATGTGTGGTTTTCATCAGAAGCAGGGGCAGAATTACTGTGAGCTGAATCATATTACATTTGAAAAGCTGGATGAACTGGTTGTATTTGCAATCAACCAGCAATTGAAACAGATGAAGATGAAGACGAAGTTTCTAGTGAGAAGAAAATTTCTATCGATTTAAGTGTTGATTCTGGTGTTAATATCGATGACCCTGTACGAATGTACCTAAAAGAAATTGGTCGCGTACCATTGCTTTCAGCTGACGAAGAAATCGTATTAGCTAAGCAAATCGAAGCTGGTGCACAAGAGGATGCTACATATAAGGATATTCAACTTAGCAAAAAGGCTAAGAAAAAATTGGTAGATGCTAACTTGCGACTAGTTGTAAGTATTGCGAAACGTTATGTAGGTCGCGGTATGTTGTTCTTGGATTTAATCCAAGAAGGTAACTTAGGTCTAATCAAAGCGGTAGATAAATTCGACTATACTAAGGGTTATAAATTTTCTACATATGCTACTTGGTGGATTCGTCAAGCGATTACGCGTGCTATTGCAGACCAAGCTCGTACGATTCGTATTCCTGTACATATGGTAGAAACAATTAATAAATTGATTCGTATTTCCAGACAATTGTTGCAAGACAAAGGTCGCGAGCCATTGCCAGAAGAAATTGCTGAAGGTATGGGAATTACTGTAGAGCGGGTGCGTGAAATTCAGAAAATTGCCCAAGAGCCAGTATCCTTGGAAACTCCGATTGGTGAAGAGGAAGATTCCCATTTAGGGGACTTCATCGAGGACCAAGATGCTATTGCTCCAGACGATGCAGCTAGCTACATCTTACTGCAAGAGCAGATTGAAGATGTATTTACATGTTTAACTGATCGTGAGCAACAAGTATTGATTTTACGTTTTGGTTTGAAGGATGGTAAGCCTCGTACATTGGAAGAAGTTGGTCAACATTTCAATGTTACACGTGAACGTATTCGTCAGATTGAAGGTAAAGCGCTTACTAAATTGCGCAATCGCGGTAAACGTGATAAAATCAAAGACTTCTTATAATATTTTGAAACTCTTAAGGGTTGTAATGCAGTGTTGTATAGCACTGTATTACAACCCTTTTGTGTTATAATAAAAAATGGTAATATCTTACAATAAAAAGCATTTTATGATAAGACTTATGTAGTAGAGAAGGGTCTCATGTAATAGCGATAAGTCTTATGTAATAGATATAAGTTGAAAGCTTATGTAATAGATAGGAGATATAATGTTTACAGTTACTAAACGGTTAGAGGTGAGTGCATCTCATCAATTACAACTAGATTATCCGAGTAAATGTCAAAATCTTCATGGGCATAACTGGATTATTACAGTTCATGCTCGTTCTGAAGAGTTAGATCATAACGGGATGGTCATCGACTTTACGATTATTAAAGAAAAAATTCATGGTCGCTTGGATCATCACCATATCAACGATGTACTAGGCGACATTAATCCCACTGCGGAGAATATGGCGAAATGGATTGCTGATGAATTGGGCCCAAAATGCTTTAAAGTAGAGGTTCAAGAATCTGAAGGGAACACAGCTATTTATGAACGTGATTGAGATTTTTGCCTCCATTGATGGGGAAGGTAGTCGGCAAGGTTTGCTGACTACATTTTTACGCCTCCATGATTGCAATATTCGCTGTTCCTATTGCGACACGACTTATAGCTACGGCATTGATAGTGTTTTCACAGAGATGACTATATGTGAGGTGGCGGATGTTATTGAAAGCTTAGGCAATCATCGCATTACTATTACTGGTGGGGAGCCTCTATTACAGGAAGCTGCTGTTGTAGAGTTAATTGATGAATTAACTCGTCGGAAGGCTTTAAAGATACAAACCAGTACATCAAGTCAAAGTGATTTGAATCCTATCAATGATGTAGATAAATTTGGTAAACGAAAGATACCTAATATTAGCTATTATGATTTCAATATTGAAACAAATGGCACGATTATTCCAAGTTTTCATAGAGATAATGTGTGGTTTACCTATGATTATAAAACACCGTCCTCTTTAGCCGAAGAGTCTATGAATGTAGATATATTCAAGGTGGCTACAGAACGAGATCTCATAAAGTTTGTCGTTGGCTCCCCAGAAGATTTGGATTGTATGCGTCGCATAATTGAACAATATCCTACAGTGGCTCAAATATATGTATCGCCTGTATGGGGACAGATTGAGGCGGTATCGATTATCGATTATATGAAAGCATATAATTTACAGAATGTACGATTTCAACTGCAAATCCATAAATTTGTCTGGGATCCAGATGCAAAGGGTGTATAGTATTGTTAGGATGTGTAGTGTCAGTATCTTTTCTAATGCATAGTATGATATGAGGTCTGATGGAATCTTGATATAAAGGGGTAAATATGGATACAAAAAAAATAGAATCACTTATATATCAGTTGTTAGAAGCATTAGGTGAGGATCCTAATCGGGACGGTTTGTTAGAAACACCGAAACGGGTGGCTCAAATGATGGAAGAGGTATATGAAGGCATTCAGTATACAAATGCTGAAATTGCAGAAATGTATGGTAAAACCTTCGCTGTAGATACAAATCAAATGGTAGTAGTAAAGGATATTACTTGCTTCTCTCATTGTGAACATCATATGGCCTTGATGTATGATATGAGTATCAGTATTGGGTATATACCAAAAGGTCGTGTCATAGGTTTATCTAAGATTCCTCGCATAGCTGAAATGTGTTGCAAGCGTTTACAACTACAAGAAAAAATTGGTGAAGATATTGCGGAAGTAATTTCTTTAGCGACAGGGTCTGATGATGTTATTGTGCACATTATATCGTCCCACAGCTGCATGAGTGCAAGAGGCATTAAATCTACAGATAGCCAAACGACTACACTAACTACTAAAGGCGTATTTAACGAAGATCATATGATTCACCGTTTTATGCTAATGAAACAGTCTTAAGATTTGAGTTGCCTTGACTAAATGATAGTCTATTCGGTATAATTAATAGGCTAGAAACTAACTGAGGGCCTATAGCTCAGGGGTAGAGCAACCGGCTCATAACCGGTCGGTCCCTGGTTC
>OGEQ01002832.1_pt1 | contig 10890 bp, 8 predicted proteins | sample 1570731 | NCBI WGS metagenome assembly OGEQ01 (sample SAMEA2582132, study PRJEB24529) | metagenome | biome: Human gut stool | place: China | collected 2011 | reverse complement strand
GGGTGGAAATTGAGGAATATCTTCGTTCCGTTTTTCACCTGCAACGTGTTCTTTGGCTGGACCACGGTTATTTGGCAGGTGACGATACGGACAGTCATATAGACACGCTGGCCCGTTTCTGCCCTGCCGACACGATAGCCTATGTACAATGCAAGGATGCGGATGATGAGCATTACGAAGAACTGCATCGCATGGAGGAGCAACTGAAGACTTTCCGTACGTTGAAGGGGGAACCTTACCGTTTGCTGGCTTTGCCCATGGCCGATAAGATAGAAGAGGAAGGGGAACGGCTTCCTGCCACTTACGCTAATTTCTTGATTCTGAATGATGCAGTGCTTTACCCCACCTATCGCCAGCCGGAGAATGATGCCCGCGCGGGGGAAGTGTTGCGGGAGGCTTTTCCCGGTTATGAAATTATCGGGATAGATTGCCGTGCTTTGATTAAGCAACACGGCTCTTTGCATTGTGTTACCATGCAATATCCCGTAGGGGTGTTGAAGTAATGTCGATTATACATAGTAAAACAATAAACCATAGAATAAGATGACAAGAAAAATAAAAGTAGGTATTATCCAGCAGGCCAATACCAAGGACCTCAGGACTAATTTAATGAATTTGGCCAAAAGTATAGAGGCATGTGCGGCGCATGGGGCTCAATTGGTTGTTTTGCAGGAGCTGCATAACTCTCTGTATTTCTGTCAGACGGAAAACACGCAGTTGTTCGACTTGGCAGAACCGATTCCCGGTCCTTCTACGGGATTCTATTCAGAGTTGGCTGCTGCCAACGATATTGTGCTGGTCACTTCTCTGTTCGAGAAACGCGCTCCCGGATTGTATCATAACACAGCGGTTGTTTTTGAACGTGACGGCAGCATTGCCGGGAAATACCGGAAGATGCATATTCCTGATGACCCCGCCTATTATGAGAAATTCTATTTTACTCCCGGTGATATAGGCTTCGAACCTATTCAGACATCTTTGGGCAAATTGGGAGTTTTGGTGTGCTGGGACCAATGGTATCCGGAAGCAGCACGTCTGATGGCGCTGAAGGGAGCTGAAATACTAATATATCCTACGGCTATCGGTTGGGAAAGCAGTGATACGGATGATGAAAAGGCGCGTCAGCTCAATGCTTGGATTATCTCCCAGCGTGGACATGCTGTGGCCAACGGCTTGCCGGTTGTTTCAGTGAACCGTGTGGGACATGAGCCGGATCCTTCCATGCAGACCAATGGTATCTTGTTTTGGGGAAATAGTTTTGTGGCCGGACCGCAAGGCGAGTTCCTGGCCCAAGCAGGAAACGAACGGCCGGAAAATATCGTTGTAGAGGTGGACTTGGAACGCTCGGAAAATGTACGCCGTTGGTGGCCTTTCCTGCGCGACCGCAGAATTGATGCCTATGCCGGATTGACAAAACGATTTCTTGACTGATAACGACGGGGATCTCTGGGGGAGAACTAACGGAATGTCACCCGTTTGTTCATCAGGAAATTGACACTTCCGTAGATGAATAATCCCAGGAACTGGGCAAGGTATTCATTGCAGTCCAGTCCCTCCACCAGCCCTATGAGGAAAAGGAATTGCGCTCCGTAAGCCATTCCGAAAGCTATGGAAAAGAGCAGCACTTGTCGCCAAGTGTTGCTCTTTTTTTCTGTAGGGAATATCCAGTACTTGCACCAGATGAAGTTGTGTATCTGTGCAAGTATATATGCGGTTACATTGGAGAGCATATAGTTGATGTCCAGTTCGTCCATCATTACCCAAACGGTAACAGCCATAATCAAGGCATTCAGCGTGCCGATTACCGCAAAACGAAAAATGCGTGCAGACTCTTTCACTCTCCTACTCTGTACCTGCTTTTACTCTTTCACTTCAACAATCAGATTCAGTTCGTCCAGCTGCTTCTGGTCAATAACTGAAGGTGCATCCAGCATTACATCGCGTCCACTGTTGTTTTTGGGGAATGCAATGCAGTCGCGGATACTGTCGAGACCTGCGAAGATGCTGACCCAACGGTCCAGACCGTATGCCAGACCACCGTGAGGAGGTGCACCGTATTTGAAGGCATTCATCAGGAAGCCGAACTGCTCCTGAGCCTTCTCCGGAGTGAATCCGAGAATCTCGAACATTTTGGCCTGCAACTGTGCATCGTGGATACGGATGGAACCTCCACCCACTTCAATACCGTTGCACACCATATCGTATGCATCTGCACGTACAGCTGCCGGATCAGTGTCCAACATCGGAATGTCTTCCTCTTTCGGATGAGTAAACGGATGATGCATAGCCATCAGACGGCCTTCCTCTTCGCTCCATTCGAACATCGGGAAGTCAATCACCCAAAGGCAAACAAACTTATTCTTATCACGCAATCCCAGTTGAGCACCCATTTCCAGACGAAGCTCGCAAAGTTGTTTACGTGTTTTCATTACATCGTCGCCAGACAGAATCAGAATCAAATCACCCGGTTTAGCTCCGAATGCTTCTTTCATTTGCTGGAGCACCTCCTGCGTATAGAATTTATCTACACTCGATTTCACCGTTCCGTCGGCTTCCACACGGGCATAAACCATTCCTTTCGCACCAATCTGCGGTTTCTTTACAAATTCGGTCAATGCATCCAGTTGCTTGCGGGTATAAGTCGCAGCACCTTCGGCGCAGATACCGCCCACATAAGCCGCATTATCGAATACAGAGAATCCGTGACCTTTCATGATATCCATCAGTTCCACGAATTTCATGCCGAAACGCAAATCCGGTTTATCGCTACCATAATATTTCATGGCGTCCGCCCAAGACATACGTTGGAATGGTTCATTCAGTTCCACACCACGAAGAGTCTTAAACAAATGTTTAGCCATTCCTTCGAAAGTAGAGATAATATCTTCTTGCTCAACGAAGCTCATTTCACAGTCGATCTGTGTAAATTCCGGTTGACGGTCGGCACGTAAGTCCTCGTCGCGGAAACATTTCGCAATCTGGAAATAACGGTCGAAACCGGAAACCATCAACAACTGTTTCAGTGTCTGCGGGCTTTGAGGCAAGGCATAGAATTGTCCCGGGTTCATGCGTGAAGGAACGACGAAATCGCGTGCACCTTCGGGTGTGGAGCCTACCAGAATCGGAGTTTCCACTTCGATGAATCCCTGGCTGTCCAGGTATTTGCGTACTTCAATTGTCATTTTATGGCGAAGCTCCAGATTGCTGCGTACATTGGCACGGCGCAGGTCTAGATAACGGTACTTCATGCGGATATCGTCGCCACCGTCCGTATTTTCCTCGATGGTGAAGGGAGGGGTCAGCGATGAGTTCAGAACATCCAGTTCCGATACGATGATTTCAATGTCTCCCGTCGGGATATGCTGGTTTTTGCTGAAACGTTCGTTGACGGGACCCTTAACCTGGATTACGAATTCACGGCCCAAGCGGTTGGCACGCTCGCAAAGTTCGGCATTCACCTCTTCGTTGAACACTAATTGGGTAATTCCGTAACGGTCGCGGAGGTCAATGAAAGTCATGCCTCCCATCTTCCGGCTGCGCTGTACCCAACCTGCCAGCGTCACTTGCTTGTTAACATCGGAGATACGGAGTTCTCCGCAGGTGTGTGATCTATACATCTTTTTATTTACTGTTTGACGATTTACTTATTTACTATTTTGAACATGCAAAAATACATAAAACATATTATATGGCGCATTAAAAGGGGAAAGTTATTTTCAGAAACTCCTTATAAGTGCCTTTTTACAACATCACATTTTCGTCAGTTTCTTGAATTGCCTTTTGCCTTTATCCAGTATCATCTTGTTTTTATGGGCGATGTCTTCCACAAAAGCATCATTAATCTGTTTCAGTCCGTTGATATAGTCTTGTGCCCGCTGCAAGACATTCGAAGTGTCTTTTTCCGCATCCCGGGGAACAATGACCTGCAGTCCTTTCTTCATAATCTTTACATCTACATTCTCTCCCATCATCATCGGGTCGCCGTCAAAGTGGACTACCCCCGGTTTAGAACGGTGAATACGGAGTGTCTGGCAACGGAACGTCTTAATCCGGCTGTTCTGGTCAATGGTCTTGTTGAAGAGCTGGAAAGAGAGCGACGGTACATCGAGCACAGTGAACGGCTCGAGTATGGTGACGTCCAGCAGTCCGTCGTTCAAGGTGGCTTGTGGGGCAATATACGCATTGTTTCCATATTGCGATGCGTTTCCGCAGGCTATCAGGAACGCCTTGTATCGCAGGGTGCTGCCGTCCATTTCCAGTTCATAGGTTTCCGGACGGTACTTCAGGCTTTCGAGCAGAGTCTTTTCCAGATAAGTGAGTGGTCCTCTCCTTCCCGCCTTGGAGAATTGCAGGCTTACAAATGCGTCGAATCCCACGCCGCAGGTGCAGAAGAAAGGCACATCGTTGATTTTTCCGTAGTCAATGATGTCTATCAGTCCGTCATTGATGATGTCGATGGCCTTTTTCGGCTCCATCGGAATCTGCAGATGGCGGGCAAGTCCGTTGCCGGAACCGCAGGGAATGATGCCCAAAGCGGTTTTTGTATGTACCAGTGAGCGGGCTATCTCATTGATGGTGCCGTCTCCTCCTATGGCGATGACGGCATGTGCATCTTCTTGTGCCTTCTGTGCCGCTATCTCTACGGCATGGCCTGCCCGTTCGGTATAAATCACTTCTTGTGCATACCTTTCCTTATCCAGTTTTTCATCGAGCCACTTCAGTATCTGCTCCTTACTCTGAGTGCCGGATATGGGGTTTATGATGAATGCTATTTTCTTCTTGTTTTCGTTCATGCAAGGGTTGTTGCTATGCAGGTTTTCCAACTGGCAAAAGTAATATAAATATCTGAAAAATTAACCACATAATTCTTTTTAAAATAAGTATAAGTAGTTTTTTTAATGTAAATAGAACATATACCGACATATTTTGCTATCTTTGCCCCCTGTTTTTTAAGACTTGTATTTAATAGAATTAAATATTCATTATATAAAAGATATTTCATGGGTTTACTACAAGACAAATTTGCGAAATACGACCTGCCGCAGCAGTTTATGGCAAAAGGCGTATATCCTTATTTCCGCACAATTAACAGCCATCAGGATACAGAGGTAATGATGGATGGTAAAAAGGTTCTGATGTTCGGCTCTAATGCATATATGGGACTGACATATGACAAGCGTATCATTGATGCCTCGATAGCTGCCACAGAAAAATATGGCACCGGTTGTGCAGGTTCCCGCTTTCTGAACGGAACACTCGATATACATGTTGAACTGGAGAAGGAATTGGCTGAATTCGTAGGAAAAGATGAAGCACTCTGTTTTTCTACCGGATTTACTGTAAACGAAGGTATTATTCCTGCCGTTGTAGGCCGTGGGGATTATATTATTTGTGATGACCGTGACCACGCTTCCATTGTAGATGGCCGCCGTCTTGCATTTGCCACTCAGTTGAAGTACAAGCATAACGATATGGAGGCTTTGGAAAAAGAACTCCAGAAATGCGAACCGGATGCTGTAAAGCTGATTGTTGTGGATGGAGTATTTTCCATGGAAGGTGACTTGGCCAATCTGCCCGAAATTGTCCGCCTGAAGAAGAAATACAATGCCAGCATTTACGTGGACGAAGCTCACGGCTTGGGTGTATTCGGAAAACAAGGCCGTGGTGTGTGCGACCATTTCGGTGTTACCGAAGATGTAGACCTGATTATGGGTACATTCAGCAAGTCATTGGCTTCCATCGGTGGTTTTGTTGCTGGAGACAAGGCGGTAATCAATTGGCTGCGCCACAATGCCCGTTCCTATATATTCCAGGCAAGTAGCACACCTGCTGCTACGGCTGCAGCCCGCGAGGCGCTTCACATCATCAAGTCCGAACCTGAACGCATCCAACGTCTGTGGGACATCACTAACTATGCCTTGAAGAAGTTCCGCGATGCAGGCTTCGAAATCGGTGAGACAGAATCTCCTATCATTCCTCTCTATGTGCGTGATACAGAGAAGACATTTATAGTAACGAAGCTGGCTTTTGACGAAGGTATCTTCATCAACCCCGTTATTCCACCTGCATGTGCTCCACAAGATACACTGGTGCGTGTAGCGTTGATGGCTACCCATACGGTCGAACAAGTGGATTATGCTGTAGAAAAATTGACTAAATGTTTCAAGGAATTGGGTATCATCAAGTAAACTTGATTTAAACAGATATTCGGAAAACCGTTTAATAATGATTAGGCGGTTTTTTTTATAGACAAAGCGAAGTAGGATTAAAATTAAATCGTAAAGTACATGAAAAAGAACTTCTTCATCATTACTGCTGTAGTATGCGGAATGAGTTGTACCACCACTGCCTATGCGCAGTTCAAAATCGGTGGAAAGAAAATCAATGTGACCAAAGTTGTCCAAGCCGGTACAGATGCCGTCAAGGCCATTTCATTGTCCGATGCTGACATTGCAGCGATGAGCAAGGAATATATGGAATGGATGGATACGCACAATCCGCTGACAAAGCCCGATACGGATTACGGCAAGCGTCTGGAGAAGCTGACCGGAAACATCAAGGAAGTGGACGGCTTGAAGGTGAACTTCGGTGTTTATGAAGTAATAGATGTGAATGCCTTTGCGTGCGGTGATGGTAGTGTACGCATCTGTGCCGGACTGATGGACATTATGACGGATGATGAAGTGATGGCAGTTGTCGGTCACGAGATAGGTCACGTCATCCATACGGATTCCAAAGATGCGATGAAGAATGCTTACCTTCGTTCGGCTGTGAAGAATGCTGCCGGTGCGGCAAGTTCTACGGTATCCAAATTGAGTGATTCTGAACTGGGTGCCATGGCCGAGGCATTGGCAGGTGCTCAATACTCCCAGAAGCAGGAGACGGAAGCGGATGATTACGGCTTTGAATTCTGCATCAAGAATAATCTCGATCCGTATGCCATGTACAATGCTTTGAACAAATTGCTTGAACTTTCAGCGGAAGCACCGAAGGAATCCAAGTTCCAGAAGATGTTCTCTTCTCATCCGGATACAGCCAAGCGCGTGAAATAACTATCCGTTGCTTACTATGATGAAGTGGGATCAGAGGTTTCTCTGAATCCCACTTTTTTTGTGCCGAGACTATGATATGGGCTTCTGAGGGAGCTAATGGGATAGTTCGTTAGTTCACAGTGCTGAACACTTTGTTTTAGCTATAGAAAACAAAGTGTTTTTCTATAGCTAAAACAAAGTGTTCTTTTAAGGGAAACGAAGTGTTCTCTTTAATGAAACACACTGTTCGGTTAAGGGAAACACTTTGTTCTGTTTGGTAAAACTTCTTTTATTTACTTATTTGCTTTTAAATTAGAATAATTTTAGTATGTTTGCCACATTATTTATGAAAAACATGACTTTTGTATGAAAAAGAAAGACTTCCTCTTTATTTTTGTTCTGGTGATAATATTCCTGCCATTCTTTGTGAGTGAATCCATCTACAATTGGTATAAGTCTTTCAACGCTGCACATGGCATGGTAATGAGTTTCGTTAAATTCGGAATTCTTGCTACACTGGGTGAGATGCTGGGACTTCGTATCAGTGCCGGAGTCTATAACCGAAAAGGATTTGGCGTACTGCCGCGTGCCGTAGTGTGGGGACTGCTGGGAATGGGTATCAATGCGGCCATGATAATCTTCTCCAAAGGTGTGCCGCAATTCATGGAATATATGGGAATGGCAAATGCCGCCGCCATTATAAACGGAGAATTCTGCCTGGACAAATTATGGATAGCCTTCGCCATTTCAGTTGCTATGAATACCATTTTCGCTCCGGTATTCATGACATTCCATAAGATTACGGATACGCATATCCTGGATTGTGGCGGTTCGCCTCGCAGCCTCCTCACTCCTATCCCGATGACCCGCATCATTACGCATCTGAATTGGGATGCACAATGGAATTTTGTCTTCAAGAAAACAATTCCTTTCTTCTGGTATCCGGCACACACCATCACATTCCTCCTGCCGGGAGAAATGCGGGTGCTGTTTGCAGCGATATTGGGTGTGGTGCTCGGGGTATTGCTGGCTATTGCGGCTCGGATGAAATAATCCGGCCTATATATTCTCGAATGATTTCAAGCAAGTCTTGCGGATAAGGTATAAAGAACTTCTCTATCATTTTCGGATACTGAGGTACAAAGGGTTTGGGTATCATTGTGACAAGGGTATCCAATTCTGCCTTCCGTTGCTCTTCAGTCTCTGAGACGGCGTAGCGGATAGTCCACCAGAACAAGAAAGTCTGGTTAAGATACCCTTTGGGGGTGATGACTTGCAGTTGTTTGTAGCGCTCGGACTGTAACATGATTTTAATTCTTTTCTCCTGTTCTTTCTCACTGATGGAACATAGAATGTCATACCATTCATCAAACTCCTGACGCAAGCAGGCGACAAATGCCCATTCGGCAATTCTATATTTGGCAAATTCTGGAATCTTCTTTAGAAGTACGAAGATATGTCCTATATTCAATTCGCCTTTATATAAACCTTTGACTTTTGTATAGTCTTCAATGGAAGTGATTGTGTGTAAAAGGGAGTAATATATTTCCGGACTCATCGGCACATGGTGTTCATCAATGAATTTCAGAGTATTCTGAAGCACCAGTTTTTTGTTTGTTCTGTTGTTGGCCATGCGGCTGATGACATTGTTCCAGTAGATTTGTGTGCGTGCAATGGAAATATGTAAATCATCTTCCATCTCTTTTATACGGCTTTCGGCTTCTTCGAAGGTCATGCCGCGTTCCCGCATTTGATAGCATATGTCCTTCATAATTGGATAATGTTCGACAAATAGGTAGGGTTTAGGAATGACGGCTCCTACCTTTTTCAACATACAATATGAATCGTAATTGATAAAAACCTTTTTACTGATTGCTTGCTCTTGCAGCCGTTGGGCGTTTTCCTTATCATTCTGACGGAGCAATGCCTTCATGCAACAGAAGATAATTCCTCCATCATATACGCCCACGTCCAGCAGACAATACACATATTCCAGAATAGTGCTTTCTTTAATTTTCCACCCTTCCGATGTATAAATGGGAAAAGGCTGCGGAACGTTGTCTTGTGCTCTTCCGGCATAGTATCGCTGGATAAGCATTTGCTTCAATACATCCTTTGGCGCATCCAGGCTTTTCATTATTTCCTCATTTATAATCAGTTGTATTTCTTCCGGAGGAAGTGAATCTTGGGTGTGGTTGGTCAGGTGATAGAGTAAATGTTTATGTGTATAACTGTTCTGTTGTACGGTGTATTTTTCGGACATCCGCTTTATCATGTCCACTTTTTGTTCATAATAGGGATATATGAACCGGTTATTGATAATGATATTCAAGATATTGGCATCAGGATGATTGAGCAGTGACTTGTCCAGCCGGTTCTCGAAGAAATCCCTTGCGACTCCTCCTTCTTCCGGAGTCTTTACCTTATTGAACATTTCGGAGACAACGTAGGGCGAATGATTCAAAATCTGTTGCTCTTCCGGAGTAATACAATCGGGAGTTTCTCCGAACAGTGCCTGATACGCCTCTTCATAATTTGATATTTTCAGAATGAATTGTACGATTGTTCTTATATTTCGAGATTCATCGCCGTTTTGGGGACGATGTCTCTTCATATGTGCCTTGATTTCCTTTAGGGTCATGCGTTGGTATAGGATACCTTGTGTGTGCTGGCTCGGGTAATCCAGTAAAGACTGGTCTGCTTCCAGTAAATGGTATTTATGGAACAGTTCCTCGCATTCCTTAATCCCGCTATAAGTGGAGGTCGTATCCAATAAGTCGTTCAGGTAGATTTCACCCACTTTCAGTTTGGTCTTGTTTTCTTCTTCTTGCTGCTCCAGCCTTTCCATAAAAGTGTTGAAGATTCCTTTGGCCTGCTCAAAATTTTTAGCCTTTTGGAGCATAAAGTTCAATGAGTAGCCATCACAGTTATTCCCCATACGGTTCCATAAATCATAGGCATAAGAGGACGGTATGTTTTCGAGTGCTCCATTCAACACTTCGGTCTTGTTCAGGAACATACTGGTATCCTCTTTTTTGTCGACAGACAGTTCTGTCAGTTCGTTGAAGAATGCAACCAGCTCTTCCGGCTGGCTGAATCTTTTGAAAACTTCCAGCCAGGTATAGGGAGCAATAAAGTTGAAGAAAAAGACTGCATCGTCGTGGGGAACTACCCCTTTATCATTCTTCTGCAAGAAGTTCTTGATGTCGTGTATGTCAGCCAGAGTCTGTGCTTTATGCATAAGCTGCCTGGCGAAATTACGTATTCTTTTCTCTTTCAGTTCTGTCAGATAAGTCTCATTGTTGCTTTCCTGTCCATGGGCGCTCTCTGCAGAATCGGAGAAGAAATCATCTATGTCGTCATCATCGGCACTTGGGGAAGCTTCGTATATAAAGGAAGCGTTGAGGTATATTTCTTTGGCTTCGTCCATGTCGAGGAACCGTACCAATTCTGTCTGAAATTCAATATACGAGTTTTCTATATACTTGTCTTGCATTTGCCCTTGTTCATTGAGCAAATCCTTGTGTACAATGTCCTTATCTTGTTGTGTCTGCAGTCTGGGTAAGAGCCACCGCAGCACATTCAGTTCTCTCCTATTATATTTTTTTGTTAATTTCCAAATATGGATGGCCTCTGCATTGGTAGGAGCAAAATTGGCTATATTGCCAATATAGGCGTCCACCCAATCAATGGAAACGCCTTCCGGGTTTGTTCCCAGTTCCTTACTTGTATATAGCGTTTGTTCGTTTTTATAAATGCGGCTTACAACATCATTGATGATATACTGTTGGAGTTCGGGGGCATTTACCTCGGATTAGAATACCATTTTGATAATGCTGATATTTGCAATGAAGAAGAC
>OGEQ01002825.1_pt1 | contig 10924 bp, 9 predicted proteins | sample 1570731 | NCBI WGS metagenome assembly OGEQ01 (sample SAMEA2582132, study PRJEB24529) | metagenome | biome: Human gut stool | place: China | collected 2011 | reverse complement strand
GTGCCTCCAACCAGCTTTGTACCGTTGTAGAACACGCTGATGTTATCCTTTGCGGCAGCAGCATCGTCAGTGTTGGGATAGACGCTGTTAATCCCGGTGATGACAACCTTACTGTCATTGGTCAAATCCTTCTTCGCGACAGTGATCTCCGTGGTGAAGAATTCCTGACCGCCGTAGACCAGCTTAACCGTACCGGTCTTGCTTTCCTCAGTAGCCTTGATGAAGGAAACTTTGGAGCCCTCAAGAGCCGTGTAATCAGATTTCATGATCACACCAGTGGGAACTTTCATGGTGGTCTCGTCGCCATAGGTCTTGCCGTTAAGCACCGTGGTATCAATGGGCGTCGCATCGGAAACTTCGGCAGCATCAGCCGTCTTGACGTACCAGTTAGTGCCGGAAAGTGTCAAATCTGCGCCGGTCATCTGAGCTGCAAAGCTGCCTGCATATTTCGATGCAGGACCCTTAGCCGCATCAGCCTGCTGCGTTGTCAATGCCATGCTGTCCTTAACCGTTACCACTGCTGTTGCATTACCAATCAGGCCGCCAGCATATGCACAGCCATAGATCCCGACGTTTGCACTATTACAGGTATTTTCAGCCTTCATACTGCCGACTGCAACACAGTTTTCGAAAGTACTGTTAGAGCTTACCAGACCTGCCATGCCGCCAGCATATGCACTTTCACCGAAGGTCGGCAGTGCCGAGTCATATTGCAGCATTGCAGAAATATTACCCTTGACAACACAGTTTTTCATCGTACCTGCAAACTCAGCTGCGATGCCGCCAGCACGAGCAAATTTCGGCGAGGTAACCGTAATGCTGCCTGTATACGTAGAATTTTCAACCGTTGCCGAAGCCTGTATACCCAGCAGGCCGCCAACTTCAAGGAAGCCGCCGGTTGCATTCATGACGGTAGAAGTACGCGAAACCGTATAGTTCACAGTCGAATGGCAATTTGTGATTGTTGCACCACTGCCACTCACAACTGCTGCACCAAAATAAACATTTTTGCTGTTTTCAGGCGCAACGGTAATATTTACATTATGATTATGCTTCGAAGCAGGTAAACTTGCTCTTTATGTTCAACGATAATATTACTGAAATATATCACATTGAAGATCAAAAGATTTATTTTAGATGTGGTAATTACGACAGTGCACGGATTGGCATGGTAGACCTCGCTGACGTCCAGTCCGGCTCCATGACACATTTCAGTCGAGAATACGCTGCAAATCATCCAAGCCAAGCAAACTATACAGTTCAGCCATATTACGGCTGCCTCTTGTATTTGGCAGTGGATGGATATATCAAAAAATTGAATTACACGGCAGATGAGGAAATAAACATCGCAAATTGTGTCATAGATAGCCCTGTTAAGCCTTTTAGGTGTGTTGCAGGATGGGCGTATTACAAAGAAAATGGCGATGAAGGAAAATGGTACAGAACATCGTTGAATAACCCTGAAGAAATAGTATTTCTGAGCAACAACTAATCTGCCACAATATATGAGCGAATTAAGATAAATGCACTATTAATAATCTAACATCATGGTAAATCAAGAACTACAAAGGAGTTGATTTACTATGATGGACCAAGAAAAATACCGAGAAGCTGTGAGAACTGTGCGCCGCTCCCCTGCTTCATTGGAACGGCGCGGAGAATGCTGGAGCGAAGAGGATAAGGGAAAGCTATCTGAAATGTTTTTCGATAACGTGGGAATTACCGAGATTGCCATAATCCTCCAGCGTTCAGAGTCCGCTGTCATGCAGCAGATTGAAAAGCAAGACCTGTACCTCCGCAAGCAGTATCCGTGCCGCCAGAAAAACTGCTCCACACCTGCCAAGTGCCTATGTGACACCTGTATTGTTGATTTGGCTTTATGCCCGCTTCACAGTACTTGCCGCAATGTTCGGGAGGATACCTAATGTTAGAGGATTATCCAGAGGTGCTCTCTGTGGATGAGGCTTGCGAAGTTCTTAGGATCGGTTATAACGCTATGTACCTACTGTTAAGCACTGGCAAGCTCAAAGCTTACCGAAATGGTCGTGTATGGCGGATTCCCAAAATCGCTGTTCAGGATTTCATCCTACACGGAATCCACAACCAATGAAAGTTATAAGTAAATGGACGCAGGGACTTTCCCTGCGTCCGTTTTTATTATATAAGAACTACTCCCATTTATCCGCCAATAGGAAATCCCGAATATTCCGGTGCTTAATCCCATTGCGGCTCATGTCGAACTCATCCAGAGACACAACATATTTAGGGTAGTTATCTCTGATGTTATCGTAAACGCCAAACTCCCGATTGATTGTTTCCTCTGAGGCCAGCAGATAGGTCACTTGCACATAGAGCTTTTCGCCGTGTTTATCGCAAACAAAATCAACTTCTTTGTCTCCATATTTTCCAACCGTTACTGTGTAGCCCCGGCGCAGCAGTTCCAGATACACGATATTTTCCAAAATGAGATTGATGTCCCGCATATTGCCGCCGAAGACCGCCTCGCGGATGCCATGATCGGCAATATAATACTTCTCATTGGAGGCAAGGATCTGTTTGCCCTGCAAGTCCTCCCGTTTCACCTGATAGAACAGGTACGCCTCACAGCAGTATCTGATATAGTTCAGAATCGTTTCCGGGGCAACGGTGCGTTGCTCGTTTTTCAGAAACTTTGCAAGCGAGGTCGCAGAGAAGGTCGTTCCCACATTGGCGATCACATAGGCAATGATCCGCTCCAGCAAATCTACATCCCGGATTTTATTCCGCTTCACGATGTCCTTGAGCTGGGCAGAGTTGAACAGATCGTGAAGATATTGCTTGGACGGCGCATCCGCATAGCGGAGGTTTGCGAGGTAGGGCATCCCTCCGGCAAGCAGGTACTTTTGGAAACACTGCTGGATGGACGCATCGGGAGCAACCAAATGGTACAGCTCCATGAACTCCCCGAAGGAGAACGGATAGATCACAAACTCCACATACCGACCGCCCAAATAGGTCGCAAGCTCACCGGACAGCAGCTTTGCATTGGAACCAGTGATGTAAATATCACAATCCAATGATACGCGGAAAGAGTTGATGCACTTTTCCCAGTCTTTGACCTCCTGGATCTCATCAAAAAAGAGGTAGACCTTGCCGTTGATCTCTGCGGCTCTTGCGGTGATCTCATCATGCAGCGCCTGTGCGGTTTGCAGGTGGGAATAGCTCATATCTTCAAAATTGATGGAGACAAACTGCGTCGGGCTGACACCGGACTCCGTGAGTTCCTGCTTGATCAGCTCCAACATGACCGACTTCCCGCAGCGGCGAATACCGGTCATGACCTTGACCAGCTCCGTTCCGATAAATGGGCGGATGCGGCTCATATACAGTTCGCGTTTGATCATAAGTCTTAGCCTCCTTTCCGTGGCTGACTATAGTATAGCGCACTTACGGTTGAAATTCAATGGAGAAATTGCGAGTTTATAAGTTATAACTGATAAAATATAAAGTTTGACACAAAGCGACAGCTACGAACAGAAAATGCGCGGCCGATCATCAAAAGGTTCCAATGTGCTTGCGGAGGTGGAGGACTGAGGGCCGCTCCCGGAAGAGCGGCGGGATCTCCTGAATGGATCTCCGAAACAGAAAAGTGGAAGCAAAACGGCGCTCCCTGCCGGAGAAAAATCTCCGGTGGGGGCGCCGTCTTGGGCCTGCTTGAGCCTGCGGTCCTTTTGCAGAACAGGTCTGGGTTTGGCTTTTTATGGCAAAATTTACAATTCCCATTTGTCGGGATTCCGCAAATTTTTGGAAATGCTACGAAAGATAGGTTGATCTATCAAAACCGGATTGACAAAGCGCTTCCTGAGTGGTACTGTAACCACATCTTACGAGAGGGGATGTGGACAGGATGAGGAAGATGTTCGATCATACTGTCGCAGCGGCTGCCAAGGCAGACGCCGTATCCTCTTGCGCCGCAAGCTCTCGCTCTATGATCGCCATTATTATGGACGCCATTATGGCGTCCATTTTTGTTGCCATTATTTCCATTATTGGCACAATTCCATATGGCTGGCGTGGGGTACAGAACGGTTGAGCTTGTAAGAAAAACGAGCCGAAAGCGGTCCCGCTGGTCAGCGGGGCCGCTTTTTTTGCTACTTGTACGGGGAGGTAATCGACATGAAACTCACAGGCGCGCGGATTTTGATGGAATGTCTGCGGGAACAGAAGGTGGATACCATTTTCGGGTATCCCGGCGGTACGATTTTGAACGTGTATGACGCTTTATATGACTGCAAGGAGATCACCCATATTCTGACCTCCCATGAGCAGGGGGCCGCCCACGCGGCGGACGGCTATGCCCGCAGCACCGGCAAGGTGGGCGTGTGCTTCGCCACCTCCGGCCCCGGCGCCACGAACCTGACCACCGGCATCGCCACCGCGTACATGGATTCCTCCTCGGTGGTCTTTATCTCCTGCAACGTGCCTCAGAACCTCATCGGCCGGGACGCGTTTCAGGAGGTGGACATTACCGGCATTACGATGCCCATTACGAAATCCACCTATCTGGTGCGGGATGTGACAAAGCTGGCGGACACGGTGCGGGAGGCTTTCGCTCTGGCCCGCAGCGGCCGCCCCGGTCCGGTGGTCATCGACATCACCCGGGACGTGACCAGCGCCGAGTGCGACTACGAGCCGCTGCCTCTGGAGCAGCACGCCGCCTCCGGGCATCTGGCTTCTCTGATCCGGCGGGCCTACACCAGCAGCCTGAAAATGCCGGAGGCGGATCTGGACGACGTGGAAAAGCTGGTGGAGATGATCGCGGAATCCAAAAAGCCCATGCTGATCTGCGGCGGCGGCGTGGTCCGCAGCCGTGCCCACGAGGAATTCCGGCAGTTTGTCCGCCGGATCGACGCGCCGGTGGCCATTACCGTGATGGGTGGCGGCGGCGTTTCTGGCCGGGACGTGATGACTACCGGCATGATCGGGATGCACGGCTCCGTGGCCTCCAACATGGCCTGCGACAACTGCGACCTGCTGATCGCCGTGGGCTGCCGGTTCTCCGACCGGGTGGCGTTGAAACCGGAGACCTTCGCGCATCAGGCCAAGATCGTCCATATCGACATCGACCGGGCGGAGATCAACAAGAACGTCCAGACGGACCACCACATCATCGGCGACGCCAAGCAGGTCCTGAATCTGCTGCTGGAGCGCCTGCCCCAGTACGAGCATAAGGAGTGGAAGGACTTCGTGCTCTCCTTCCCCCGGGAAACGGAGTACGGCGAAAGCGAGAGCGTCCTGACGCCGAAGCAGGTGCTTTCCGCCATCGCCCGGAAATGCCCTCAGGATTCCATCGTGGCCACGGATGTGGGCCAGCACCAGATGTGGGCCATCCAGCACCTGCATTTCGACTATCCCGGCCAGCTCCTGACCTCCGGCGGCTTCGGCACCATGGGCTTCGGCCTGGGGGCCGCCATCGGCGCCAAGCAGGGGAACCCGGACAAAACGGTGATCCACATCACCGGCGACGGCTGCTTCCGCATGAACGGCAATGAGCTGGCTACCGAGGCCTATTACGGGCTGCCGGTCATCACCGTGATCTTCAACAACCGGAATCTGGGCATGGTCCGGCAGTGGCAGAGCCTGATCTACGACCACCGGTATTCCCAGACGTCTCTGGAAAACCGCAGCCCGGACTTCGTGAAGTTCGCGGACGCCTTCGGTCTGAAGGGCCGCCGGGTCACCCAGCCCAGCGAGCTGGAGGAGGCCATCACGGAGGCGCTGGCGGAAAGCGCTCAGGGCCGGGGCTACGTCATCGACTGCGCCATCAACGCTGACGAGATGGTGCACCCCATGGTCAACGGCGGCCATCACATCACGGAATTCCTGCTGAGCTGAGGAGAGGAGGACAACATCATGGAAACGACATTACGCACCTTTTCCGTCCTGGTGGATGACGAACCCGGCGTGCTCTCCCAGATCTCCCGGCTGTTTTCCCGCAAGGGGTTCAACATCGAATCTCTGGCCGTCGGCCCCACGGAGGAACGCGGCCTGTCCCGCCTGACGCTGGAAGTCCTGACGGATGACCAGCAGACGGAGCTTTTGTGCAACCAGCTGTCCAAAATGGTGCCGGTACATTCCGTCCGGCTGCTGGCGGAGGAACACTCCATCCGCCGGGAGATGGTGCTCTGCAAGGTCCGGGCGGAGGAGCGGAGCGTCCGCAGCGAGCTGATCCAGCTGGCCAACGTGTTCCGGGCCTCCATTCTGGACGTTTCCTCCACCTCCATGACTTTGGCGGTCATCGGGGAGGAATCCAAAAACGAGGCGCTGACGGATCTGCTCCGGGAGTTCGGGATTCTGGAAATGGTCCGCACCGGCATGGTGGCGCTGGAGCGGGGCCGGTACACCATTCAGGACGAGCGGAAGGAAACACTGGAATTCAATCTTGGAAAAATGCTGTAAATCGGGCATTTATCATTTATTTCAACACAAAACCATTATAAAAAGGAGAAATTTACCATGGCTAAGATGTATTATGAAAAGGATTGCGACCTGAACTATCTCAACGGCAAGAAGATCGCCGTGATCGGTTATGGCTCTCAGGGCCATGCCCATGCCCTGAACCTGAAGGATTCCGGCTGCGAGGTCTGCGTGGGCCTGCGGGAAGGCTCCAAGAACTGGGCCCAGGCGGAGGCCGCGGGGCTTACCGTCAAGACCGTTGCCGAGGCCGCCAAGTGGGGCGACATCGTGATGATGCTCATTAACGACGAGGTACAGGCCGACGTTTACAAAAAGGATATCGCCCCCTATCTGGAGGAGGGCAACGCTCTGGCCTTTGCCCACGGCTTCAACATCCGCTACAAGCAGATCGTGCCTCCCGCCGGTGTAGACGTGTTCATGGCGGCGCCCAAGGGCCCCGGCCACACCGTCCGCTCCACCTATGTCTCCGGCAAGGGCGTGCCCTGCCTGGTGGCCGTGGAGCAGAACGCCACCGGCCGGGCCTACGAGATCGCGCTGGCCTACATTGCCGGTATCGGCGGCGCCCGGGCAGGCATCATGGAGACCACCTTCCACGATGAGACCGAGACCGACCTCTTCGGCGAGCAGACCGTTCTGTGCGGCGGTGTGGTGGATCTGATGCAGTGCGGCTTCGAGACGCTGGTGGAAGCCGGTTACGCCCCGGAGAACGCCTATTTCGAATGCATCCACGAGATGAAGCTCATCATCGACCTCATCAACAAGGGCGGCGTGGCCGCCATGAATTACTCCATCTCCGACACCGCCGAGTTCGGCGAGTACGTCTCCGGCCCCCGGGTGCTGCCCCACGAGGAGACCAAGGCCCGGATGCGGGCGGTGCTGGCGGACATTCAGGACGGCACCTTTGCCGGCCGCTGGATCGCGGAGAACAAGAGCCGGGGCCGCACCTTCTTCAACTCCAAGCGGGACCAGCTGGCCAAGCACCCCATGGAGCAGGTGGGCGAGGAGCTGCGCCGCAACATGATCTGGGGCGGCGACAAGGATCTGGACACCGCCTCCAACTGACCGAGGGGAGGAGAAGCGTATGCGTTCTGAACAGATCAAGACCGGCGTGGAGCGGACGCCCAACCGCAGCCTGCTTTACGCGCTGGGCTATACCGATGAGGAGCTTGCCCGGCCCCTCATCGGCGTGGTCAGCTCCTATAACGAGATCGTCCCCGGCCACATGGGGCTGGACAAGATCGCCGAGGCTGTAAAGGCCGGTATCCGGGCCGCAGGCGGCACGCCGGTGATGTTTCCGGCCATCGCCGTGTGCGACGGCATCGCCATGGGCCACGTGGGGATGAAGTATTCTCTGGTGACCCGGGACCTCATCGCGGATTCCACGGAGGCCATGGTCATGGCCCATCAGTTTGACGGTCTTGTGATGATCCCCAACTGCGACAAGAACGTGCCGGGCCTGCTGATGGCGGCGGCGCGGCTGAATATCCCCACCATCTTCTGCTCCGGCGGCCCCATGCTGGCGGGCCGCCTCAAGGATGGCCGCCGCACCTGTCTGAGCCATATGTTTGAGGCGGTGGGGGCGTATCACGCCGGAAAGCTGGACGAGGCCGGGGTGGCGGATTACACGGAAAACGCCTGTCCCACCTGCGGCTCCTGCTCCGGGATGTATACCGCCAACTCCATGAACTGCCTGACGGAGGCCATCGGCATGGCCCTCCGGGGCAACGGCACCATTCCCGCCGTGTACTCCGCACGGCTGCGGCTGGCCAAGGAGACCGGCATGAAGATCATGGAGCTGGTGGAGAAAAACGTCCGTCCCCGGGATATTATGACGGAAGCTGCCTTCCACAACGCCGAGACCGTGGACATGGCGCTGGGCTGCTCCACCAACACTATGCTGCACCTGCCCGCCATTGCTCACGAGGCCGGGGTAGAGCTGGATCTGCGCATGGTCAACGGCATCAGCGACAAGACCCCCAACCTCTGCCATCTGGCTCCTGCCGGTGACACCTATATCGAGGATCTGGACCGGGCCGGCGGCGTCTGGGCCGTGATGAAGGAGCTGACCAAGGCCGGTCTGCTGGATACCTCGCTGCCCACCGTGACAGGTAAGACTGTAGGGGAAAATCTGGAAACGGCGGAGAATCTGGACACCAGTCTCATCCGCCCGCTGGAGGAGCCTTATTCCAAGACCGGCGGCATTGCCGCCCTGTTTGGCAATCTGGCCCCGGACGGCTGCGTGGTGAAGCAGAGCGCCGTGGCCCCGGAAATGCTGCGGCACAAGGGTCCCGCCCGGGTGTTCAACAGCGAGGAGGAGGCCATCGCCGTCATCTACGCCGGGGACATCCGTCCCGGCGACGTGGTGGTGATCCGCTACGAGGGACCCAAGGGCGGCCCCGGTATGCGGGAGATGTTGAACCCCACCTCCGCCATTGCCGGTATGGGACTGGACAAGGACGTGGCCCTCATCACCGACGGCCGGTTCTCCGGCGCGACCCGGGGAGCCTCCATCGGCCACGTCAGCCCGGAGGCCGCCTCCGGCGGCGTGATCGGTCTGGTGCAGGAGGGGGATCTCATTGAGATCGACATTCCCGGCCGGTCCATCCACCTGTGCGTGGAGGACGCGGAGCTGGCGGAGCGCCGGAAAACCTGGGTCTGCCCGGAGCCGAAGATCAAGAGCGGCTATCTGACCCGCTACGCCAAGCTGGTGTCCTCTGCCGACAAGGGCGCAATTCTGCAATGAGGGCGGAACTTATGCACACAGTTGAGACATTAGACCGTCTGATTTTGTTCCGGCAGAAGCCGGACAGCCTTCTCCGGCGGCTTATGTCATCGGAGGAAGCCGTCCGCGTGGCCGCTCAGGGGGAGCTGGTGGCGCTGGCTGTGGAAAACGGCTGGCAGGGAGACCTGTGGCGCTGCTGTATCACCCGGGAGCTTGTGTCAAGTGAAAACCCCTTCTCCCTCGCGTGGGAGCGGCATTCCGGCGGACAGGACACACTGGAAGCATTGGCACTGGCAGATATGAAGCTCTTTTTTGAGCTGGTGAGCGCACCGCCGGAGGGCGGGGCGTGGCCGCTGCTGCGGAACTTCCGCCACGAGAGCCGCCGTACCGCAGATTGCGCCTCGTTTGTGGCGTTCAGCGGGGAACTGGCTGCCGCCGGTTCTCCGGAGGGGCTGCTGGACCGCCTGACGGCGTTCTACCGGACCCGGGGCGTCGGTCTGCTGGGCATGGGGCAGGTGTTTCGGGCCAGAAGGACAGAGGACGGCGCGGAGCTGGTCTCTGTGGAGGACCGTCCCCCGGTGCGTCTGGCGGATCTGGTGGGCTACCGGCAGCAGAAGGATCTGCTGATCCGCAATACGGAAGCCTTTCTGCGGGGGAAGGGCAGCAACAACGTGCTGCTCTACGGTGACGCCGGTACCGGAAAATCCACCAGTATTCAGGCCCTCGTCAACGAATACGCCGATCAGGGATTGCGGCTCATTGAGCTTTACAAGGAGCAGTATGACCTGATTCCCGATATTCTGCGGCAGGTAAAGGGCCGCAATTATCGCTTCCTTCTGTTTCTGGATGATCTGTCCTTTGAGGAAAACGAGACCTCCTATAAATATCTGAAGGCCGTCATGGAGGGCGGGGCGGAGGCGCCGCCGGAAAACGTGCGGATCTGCGCCACCTCCAACCGCCGCCATCTGGTGCGGGAGGTGTGGAGCGACCGCGGCGATGTGGAGCACAATGGCGACATTCACCGCTCCGATACCGTGGAGGAAAAGCTATCTCTGGCCAGCCGCTTCGGCTTGCAGATCTTCTACCCGGCCCCCACCTTCGAGGAATACCAGCAGATCGTCTCCGCACTTTCGGAAAAGGCGGGGACGGACCTCCCGCCGGAACAGCTCCGGGCTGCAGCCGCCACATGGCAGGTCCGCAGCGGCAACCGTTCCGGTCGGACGGCCCGGCAGTTCGTGGACCAGCTGGAGCATTGAACTGATTAGATGCAATTGCAAGGCCCTCTCGGTCCTTATTTCGGTGTATCTGCACGTTTTTGGGGAATGAAAACGGTATAAGCACAAGGGGCATAAAAGAAAAACACGGCAAGCCTCCGGTCAATGACCGGAGGCTTGCGGTTATGCGGTTGGTTGATGCCCTTACGGGAGAATTACATCTCCTTGATGGCAGCCTGAGCGGTAAGGGATAATAAAAGGAAATACTATAAAATCAGTATTCCGAGCTAAGCAGGAAGTCCGCTATGTGCATAGTCTTGATGCCCTCGTAATTTCCTCCTGCGAACGCATCGGTTGTGAGAATATATTTGGGGTAGTTGTCGTGGATTTCCAACAAACGCTCATACTCCCGTTTCTCCGTCTTTTCCGAACGAACCTCCTGTGTGACCTGCACATATAGCTTTTCGTTCTGGCGAACCGCCACAAAGTCGATCTCCCCACTGCCGGACTTTCCGACAAGGACGGTGTATCC
>OGEQ01002821.1_pt1 | contig 10935 bp, 9 predicted proteins | sample 1570731 | NCBI WGS metagenome assembly OGEQ01 (sample SAMEA2582132, study PRJEB24529) | metagenome | biome: Human gut stool | place: China | collected 2011 | reverse complement strand
CCGATTACGCTGAATGTGAGCCAAAATACAAGACCCATTATTGCAATAAATGACGGAATAGCCGTGTATTTACCCGTAAGTATTTTATCAATTTTAATACTTCTTGCGTGCTCCTTGCTTTCGCTCGGCTTAATAACTGTTTGCTGACAAATGCTTTTAATAAAATGAAAGCGCATATCGGCAATTGCGGCGGCTCTGTCAAGTCCACGTTCTTGCTCCATTTGAACAATAATATGTTCAATCATTTCCTTTTCATTTTGGCTGAGTTTTAATTTATCCTCAACAAGGCTGTCACCCTCAATAAGCTTAGAAGCCGCAAATCTAATTGGAATTTCTGCCGCCTCGGCGTGGTCTTCGATAAGATGCATTATTGCGTGGATACATCTATGTACTGCTGTTTGCTCGCTTGTTCCGTGCGAAATGCAAAAATCCTGCCTGCCGGGGCATTCTCTGTATTTTGCAATATGCAATGCGTGGTCTGTCAGCTCTTCAATACCTTCATTTTTAGCAGCTGAAATCGGAATGACCGGAACGCCAAGCAACTGTTCCATTTCGTTTACAAGCACGCTTCCGCCGTTTTTACGGACCTCGTCCATCATATTAAGCGCCACAACCATAGGAATGTTAAGCTCCATTAACTGCATTGTCAAATATAGATTTCTTTCAATATTGGAAGCGTCAATAATATTGATAATCCCTTTTGGCTTTTCATCTAATAAAAATTTTCTTGTTACTATTTCCTCATTGCTGTAAGGAGACATAGAATAAATGCCCGGCAAGTCTGTAATAAGTGTATCTGCGTGATTTTTTATTTCTCCGTCTTTTCTGTCAACCGTTACACCGGGAAAATTGCCGACGTGCTGATTAGAGCCTGTCAGCCTGTTAAATAAGGTCGTTTTGCCGCAGTTTTGGTTTCCTGCAAGCGCAAAGGTCAGTTTTGTGCCGTCGGGCAAAGGATTTTCGTCAGCTTTTGTGTGGAATTTGCCTCCTTCACCTAAGCCCGGATGGGAAATGTCCTTTTTTCTTGTATCAATATTATTGTCCGTTTTTATAGTATACGGCTTGTCAATTTCTATTTTCTCTGCATCGGCAAGCCTTAATGTCAATTCATAGCCGTGAATTTTAATTTCAACAGGGTCACCCATAGGTGCAAATTTTATCATTGTGATTTGAGCACCGGGAATAAGACCCATATCAAGAAAATGCTGTCTTAAGGCGCCTTCGCCGCCTACTTTTGTTATTTTTGCGCTTTTTCCTATTTCTAAATCTTTAATGTTCATTTTAACTCCATTTTTTTTAAAGCTTATTTATAAATTATATAGAAAACATTTTTTAAATATAACCCCTTAACAGTTAGTTTAACAAACTAACTTTATTTGTCAATAGATAAGTACAATAAAATTTTAAGTTTTGAGTAAAACAAAAAGGTGCCGAAGCTTTCACTTCGACACCTCAATGAAATTTGACGTTAGCAACCGCAGCCGCAATCATTGTTGCCGCAACCGCCACCGCAACCGCCGCAGAGGAGTAAGATGATAATGAGGATGATAATCCAAGATGAACCACAACCAAAGTTATTGCATCCGCAACCCATTAGGTCGACCTCCTTTCACATTTTCTAAACTATCCTATGTTTTAAATGCAAAAGTGTTCATCTTGTTTTGTTAAAATATATTACCTAAGGTTATTGATTGATTTTCCTTTAACAGTTGAATTTCGTTTTTTGCTTCAATCAACTTTTCGCTTAGTTCATCTTCATTGTCTTTGCTTATATCCTTTGTCGCTTTTATTGCCGCACTTGCGCCGTCAAGCTGTGAGTGATCTATCATTGCAGATAAATACGGATATCTCTTGCTCCAAATTTTCCTGAGTTTTTCGCATTGATTTTTAGCTTTTAAAAAATCTTTTTGCTCGTTTAAGTCTAATGCCGTATTTATTATACTTGTTGTTTCACTGCATACTTTATTAATTGTTACCTGTTCAATAATGCAAACCCCTGAACATATTATTAAAAGCACTATTGCAATATATATCTTTTTCATTTTGTGCTCGCCTTTCTTACTGTGTAAACATTTCCGTTATCATCAACAGTCATTAATAAAAGCTTGTCCGCTTCTTTGCCATTCGTTTTTAATAGTAATTCAATTTCGCTTTGCTTAATGTTTTTATTTTTAAAATATTCCTCGACAGGTTTTCCGTCAATAACTATTGCTGTGTGAAGTCCCTTGTCATCAACGCTTATTTTTACGTTGTCGGGAGTTAAAGGTTTGTATTTTTCCCAATTTTCGGCGCTGATGCTTCCGTTTGTTTCAATTACGGCATTTTGTACTTCTGCAATATCCCAATAACCCTGTTGCCTTAAAGCGTCGCACAAATCGTCAACGGTAAATCGTAACTGTCTCAATTTTTTTTCGTCTATTTTACCTTTGTCAATAATAACAATAGGTTTGCCTTGAATAAGATTTCTGAATTTAACGCTTTTAATGCTCAGTATTGCGACAATTATTTCAAGGCTTACAAATAAAAGCACCGGTATAATGCAGTTTAAAAGAGGCATATTGTTATCCTGAAGAGGAATTGTCGCAGTTGAGCTTATCAAAAATGTTATTACAAGTTCATGCGGTTTCAATTCTCCGACTTGCCTTTTGCCCATTATCCTTATCGCTATGATTACAAAAACATAAATTATAAATGCACGTATAATTACTAAACTCATATATTTCACCTATAATATTTTGCACATCATTTGCAATAATAATACAGGTGATTATATGACGCTTTCTAATGATCTTGAAGAAAACTATAAACACTTCAAGAATGATTTTGTCGATTGCTCCGATTTTCTTGTAAGAAAGGCGAAGGTCGGGGATAAAAAACTATTCTTTGCCGCTTGTGACGGACTTATAGATTCTCTCCAGCTTTCTCAAATGGTGGTGTCTCCGATTTTAAAAAGTGAAGATATCAGTATAGATAATATTAAAAATTCGATTACTAATTGCGTTGAACTTAATGAAGCTAAAACATTTGCCGATTGTTATTATTATATTATGTCCGGTTTTGCCGTTGCCGTAGTTGACGGGGAAAATATCGCTCTTGCTTTCGGTATTCAAAATCCACCGTCAAGAAGCGTTGATGAGCCAACTAATGAAGAGTCCACGAAGGCACCTAAGGAAGCATTTGTTGAAATTTTAAATACTAATAAAGCGCTCCTTAGAAAAAGACTTAAAACTCCGCATTTAAAACTAAAACAAATAAAGCTTGCTTCTGCCGCACCTGCTCCTTGTGTTATCGCTTATATGGACGACAGAGCTGATAAAGAACTTGTAACTCAAATAATAAGTGCTGTTCAAAATTCAAAATTAAATGTATTGACCGATTTTGGAACGCTCGTTCCTTTTGTAGACACAAGCGTCAACTCTATGTTTTCCGACGTTGCATCAACCGAGCGTCCCGACATAATTGTTTCAAAGTTGCTTGAGGGCAGGGTGGCAATTCTTGTTGAGGGTTCGCCGATTGCCTTGTATACTCCGGCTCTCTTCAGCGATAATTTTCAAACACCTGATGATTATGATACTCCGCCGTTTTATTCGGGATTTATTAGGACACTTCGTTATTTTTCCTTCGTTTTATCTATATTTTTACCCGGAGTCTATGTCGCAATAGGAACCTTTCACCAAGAACTCATTCCTACATCTATGCTTTTTACTGTCGCAAGAGAGGAAATAACAACCCCGTATTCGTTAATGACAGAGGCACTTATGCTTCTTATTTTGTATGAAATAATGAGGGAAGCCGGATTGCGCTTGCCAAAAGCTGTCGGTCACGCAGTTTCAATTATCGGCGGTATAGTTATAGGCGAAACGACCGTGTCGGCAGGACTTATTGGTGCACCTATGCTCGTCGTTGTTGCTCTTACGGCAATTTCATCTTATGTTGTGTCATCTCTTTATGAAAGTGTATCTGTTTTACGATTTTTCTTTATTTTAATCGGCGGTCTTACAGGAATGTACGGCATAATTCTTGCCGCCTCCGTTTTGTGTATGAATATCTGTGCGATAAATCCATATGGGGTTCCTTATTGCTCGCCGATTTCTCCGTTTGATAAAAAATCTCTTGCTGATTTGTTTTACAGGCAATCTTGGATTAAACTTTCTAAAAGAAAGGTAAGAATAAATAATTTGAGAGGAGCGAATGTTGATGTCAGACTTGGCAAAAAGAAATAAGATTTCGCCGATTTCGTTATTCTATATTCTTTTTATATGCAGAATAGTTGTGAGCCTGACAAGCGTTCATTCCGTCAGCGCAACCGAGATAAATTCACAGGCATTGATAAGCTTCGTTATTGCAATGTTTATGACGGTTGTTTTTTCATTGCCTGCTGTGTTTTGCTATAAAATGAATAAAAATCCAATTGATATTAAATGGGTTTCAAAACTTTATTATGTATATTTTATTTTTATTGCCGCTGTCAGCGTAAGTCGTTTTTCGTATTTTGCTTCAACTACGCTTAATCCTGAAACGCAGGGTTGCCTTTTTGTGCTTATTGTTTGTGCCTGCGCTTTTTACGGTACAACATTGGGTATTGAAGCACTTTCCCGCTTTTCGGCGCTTGTTTTTGTTCTTTTGTGTCTTGCAATCTTGTGCGTTCTGCTTTGTAATTATGATACATTTAATGATATTAATTTTTATCCCGTTATTACAAATGAAGGTAAGGGTATATTGAAAAGTGCATTTGTTTTTTCATCAAATACCAGCGGAATAGCATTGTTTCTTGTCCTTTATCCAAGTGTAAACGGCAAATGCACAAGGAATTTTATCAGGTTTATTTGTTTCTCATTTTTAAGCATATTTTTACTTTTATATTTCGCTGTGGCGGTAATGGGCGAAAGTATTTTAATGAGAAATTTTCCTTTTTATTCGTTCTTTCAAATTTCAAAATTCGGAAATTTTGAACGCCTTGATGTTTTGCATATTTGCTTTTGGATAATGGGCGTGTTCATAAAAGCGGTTACTTCTCTTTATTGTGCTTGCTCATGCATAAAACGTGAGTTTAAAAGAAACTTTGCTTTTGCTTCGTCTGCTGTTGTATTCGTGCTCAGTATATTTATGCTCAATTTTGCAAACGGACAGGGGACGGATTATAGAATAACACTCCCTTTGTTTCTTGTATTCTGCGTTATAATTCCGACTCTCACTCTTATATTTAAAAAGAAAAATTATGGTGATGAACTTGTCAAAATGTATTAAAATATTTCTTTCATTGTTTTTGTGTTTTTTACTTTTCACCGGTTGTACCGGTAACAGGCATTTAAAAGATTTGTTTATTGTTGAAGGACTCGGAATTGATTATTATGACAACAACTTATCAGTCACAATTCAAGGTTTAAAGGTAAATATGAGTAATGCTTCGGATACGCCTTTGGGTAATATGGTCGTTAACACTTCGGCAGGCGGGGCTACTGTTTCTTCTGCTATAAACAACACTACAAAGGCTGTTTCAAAACGTGCTTTTTTCGGACATAATAAAATAATTGTCTTGTCAAAAGAACTTGCGCAAAACGATATTAAAAACTATATAGATTATTTTTTGAGAAGTGAGGATTCAAGAGCCGACGTTGCAATATGCGTCAGTAAGGAAAAAGCCAAATTTATACTTGAAAGTAAGGAAAATGACACTAATGTTCCAAGCGAAAATATACTTTTTCTTATAAATAATAATGAGGAAACGGGTCAGTCGATTCTTGTTAACGAAAATGAGTTATTAATGCTGTATGAAGATAAATGTTCAGACATTTATTTACCCGTTATAGAAAGAAAAGACGATGAATCAACCGTTAAGTCGGCAGGCATAGCCCTTTTTTCTGACAATCGACTTGCATATATTACAAATGATATTGAGACAAAAGGCTTTGTTATTTTGAATAATAAGGCTAAGGATGTTTTAATCCAAATAAGTGATGAAAAGTTCGGAAAAATTGATGTTAAGCTTTCAAATATAAAATGCAAAAAATCAGCAAGTATTGTTGAAAACAAAGCATATTTTAATGTTGAAATAAATGCAGATATAATACTTGGTGAAATTGAAAAAGGTACGCAAAATAAACTCTCGAAAAAGGACAACAAACGTCTTTGCGCACTTGTTGAAAAAGCGTGCAACGAAATGATATCCAAAACTTATAATGCCTGTATTTATTCTAAAAGCAATGCGCTTAGAATAGGCAAATTTATTGCAAGGGATTGTCCAGATTATTACAAAAAACATTTGGCTGATTTTAACGGTGACTTTCAAAAAGCCGAATTAAATGTAAATTCCTATATTAATCTTGAAAAAATCAGCGACAACAGCCAATTAGAATGATTTTTAGCTTATGCTTATAAATGAATTGAAAATATTTACAAGCTCTTTTGATGATGAACCGTCGTTTTGCGAAAAGCAAATAATGGCAGGGATTATAACTGTCAATAAAAGCACCGAAACGTAAATAATTAGTACTTTTTTCACTACTCTCATCTCCTTGACTTTATATTATAAAAATAGTATAATAATAAAATAATTTTATTTTTACCAAGGCGTTTTTGTTGCCTTTGCTAAATATTCATCACAATGAAAAGGAGATAGATTATGCCAAAGAATTACATTTCACCTATTTCTATGGATGCCCTTTCTAATTTATGCTCGGAGCTTGATAAAAATAACTGGATTAAGCCCAATGATTATCAAAAATATCATGTTAAAAGAGGACTTAGAAATGAGGATGGCACCGGCGTTATGGCCGGCCTTACCCGTATTTGCTCGGTTGAGGGTTATTATATACTTGACGGAGAGCGTATTCCTAAGGACGGTAAGCTTTCATATCGTGGATATGATATTAACGATATTGTAAACGGCTGCATCAATGAGGGCAGGTTTGGCTTTGAGGAGGTTGTATGGCTTCTTCTTTTCGGCGATTTGCCTACGGAAAGTCAGCTTGAAGGTCTCAGAGAGGTAATTGGCGAGTGCCGTGAGCTTCCTGACGAATTTGTTGAAGATATGATTATGAAGCACGCTTCTAAAGATATTATGAATAAAATGGCGAGATGCGTTATTGTTCTCTATTCTTTTGACGAAAATCCTGATGATATTTCTGTTGCAAACGTTCTTCGTCAGTCACTTCAGCTTATTTCTCAAATGCCGACCATTATGAACGGCGCATACCAAATTAAGCGTAGAACATTTTACAATAAAACAATGTTCCTTCACCCGATTAAAAAGGAACAGTCAACTGCTGAGTATATTCTCAACCAAATAAGAGCTGATAAAAAGTTTACCATAGAAGAAGCAAGGCTTCTTGATATTTGCCTTATGCTCCATGCCGATCACGGCGGTGGTAATAATTCTACTTTTTCAACAAGGGTTCTTACCTCAAGCGGTACGGATACTTATTCTGCAATCACAGCAGGCTTTGGTTCTCTTAAAGGCCCTCGACACGGCGGTGCAAATCTTCGTGTTGCCGAGCAAATGCGTGAAATTATGGCTAATGTTGCCGATCCTACGGACCCTAATCAGGTTAAGGATTACCTTGTAAAAATTATAAACAAGGAGGCAGGCGACGGCTCCGGTCTTATCTACGGTATGGGCCACGCTGTATATACTAAGAGCGACCCAAGAGCGGTAATTCTTAAGGAAAACGCAAGAAAGCTTGCCTATGAAAAAGGTTTTGAAAAAGAATTTAAAACTCTTGAAAATATTGAACTTCTCACTCCGCAGGTATTTTCGGAAGTTAAGGGAATCGACAAGACTATGTGCGCTAATGTTGACCTTTATTCGGGGCTTGTATATAAGGTTTTGGGAATTCCGGAGGATTTATATACTCCTATTTTTGCCGTTGCAAGAACAGCAGGTTGGTGCGCTCACAGGCTTGAGGAACTCACCTCCGGCGGCAAAATTATCCGTCCGGCATATAAGAGCGTAAGCGAACCTCGTACATTTAAACCGATTATTGAGAGATAAAAGCTGATATAAGGGAGATAAATTGAAAAATAAACCTATGTATTTTTCATTCCTTGCCGTAAGTATCACTGCGTTTGCGGCTTGCTTTCTTCGCTTTTTTCAATTAATCAGATTTACTGACAGTAAGACAGGCTTTGTTATCGGAAATGAGTCGCTTACATATATTCTTTACGGAGTGCTCATTTTGTCAGTCATATTTGCCGTGATTTATTCTTTAATTGCAAGAAATAAAATAAGAAAAATAAGTTTTATCGGCAATAAAGGCATTTACATATCGCTTATAGCTTTGTGTATTGCATACTTTTTTGATTTTGTTCATCAAGTAAATAATTGTTACAGCTATATTCAAACGGCATCAAGACAGTTGTATGTTGAATATAATTACTTGTTGCCTATGGGATTTCAGGCAATTTTTGCACTTCTAAGTTGTTATTATTTAATTGTTTGTGCCAAGTCTGTCAGAGAAACGAAAATCGATTTTAAAAATTTCAAGCTGTTTCATCTTGTCCCTCTTGCGTGGGGCTTTTGCAGATTGCTTGTCATTATGACGGAAATTTTTGATGTCGAAAGCGTAGAAAGCTTTTTGGAATTTATATTTATAATATTTTATTGCGGTTTCACCTTGTGCTGTGCTTCGAGCATTGATAATGAAAAGAAGCTTATCAAACCGTCGTTTAGTTTTTTTGCCCTCGGTCTTTTTTCTTTAAGCTTTTCATTTTCATTTGCAAGAATTTTAATGATTATATCCGGCGAGTATGAAAAGCTGAGCAAGGTTTCGTTCTCAGCTGTTACATATTTATTTATCGGAATTTTTGCTTTAATTAGTGAACTTTCAGTTTATATAATAAAAAATAAAGGTGATAATTAATAAAATGTTTTCTGTGTCCAAAGTGTTAATTTTGTTTTAATAGATATCTCTTTAAGTTGAAAATTGTGGGATAATATTATATAATGTAATACTGATAGGAATAATTGATATTACAAATAGGAATATTGTTATTTTCGTTACATATAATATTATTTGAATACTATTTTTGAAAGGTGATTATATAATGAAACTTGTAATTGTAATTGTGTCTAATAAAGACTTGACAAATGTGTTATCATCTACTGTAGAAGAAGGATATTTTTCAACCAAGATTTCAACTCAGGGAATGTTTCTTGAAAACGGACAGACAACTGTTCTTTTCGGCGTAAAGGACGAGGAAGTAGACAAATTATTTGATATTATTGAAAAAAATGTAACCAAGCGAGTTGTCCGCCATATCGGTGTTGACAGCACTCTTCAAGGCTCACTTCTTAAGAAGCCGGTTGACGTTGAGGAATACGGCGCTGTTGCATTTGTTCTTGATGTTGACCAATTCAGAAAGTTATAATTTATGAAACTGACTAATTTTATCGGAAATGAAAAGGTAATAGACAGGCTTTCAAAACTTATGGAAAGCGGTAGATTTCCTCATGCCCTCATTATTGAGGGAGAAGAGGGGATAGGCAAAAAAACGCTTGCAAAAGACATTGCGTGTGCCTTGGTTTGCAGGGGCAATGATAAACCGTGCGGCGAATGTTCTCAATGCAAAAAGGCTATTGGCGCAATTCACCCTGATATAAGCGAGTATATTCCTGCCGGAACTGCCAATTCATTTCACGTTGATACAGTCAGAAATATTATTAACGATGCTTACGTTCAGCCAAACGAGGCTGATTATAAGATATACATATTGGCTAATGCGCATTGTATGAATCAAAATGCGCAAAATGCACTGTTGAAAATTCTTGAAGAGCCGCCCAAATATGTTGTCTTTATTTTGACAACTAATTCTAAAAATCGCCAGAACGTACACTACCATAGCTCCAGTTGGTTACCGGGCAAGTCCATACACAACTAATTCTAAAAGCGCCCTTCTTTCAACCGTTTTGTCACGCAGCGTTTGCGTAAGCCTTGAGGGTGTTGATATTGAACGTGCGGCAAATTATATTACTTCTCACTGCGAAAATGTTGATTATAATACCGCTAAAAAAACGGTTGAAACTTTTAACGGCAATATAGGCAAGGCAATTGATAGTTTGCAGGACAGTAAAACGAGTGAGCTTGTTGACGTCTGTAATAAAATTTGCAAGGCTCTTGCTACCTCGAATGAATATGAAATCAGGACCGTAATTGGTACCGACGTCAACGACGGGCAGGGTGTTGTTTTTGCGTGCGATTTGCTTAAGAGTATTTTTCGTGATGCTCTTTTTGCAGGGGAGAGCAGTGAGCATATATCAGGGCAGGAAGAAAGTGCCGCCCTGCTTAAATCAAGTTTATCAAGGCAAAGCTTAATTAAGCTTATAAATACTTGTGACGAACTTAAATCAACGGCATTGAGTAATGCCAATAATGCTTTATTAATTACAAAATTCTGCTATTCGCTCAATAGAGCAATCGGCAGATAACGGAGGAAATATATGACTAAGGTTGTTGGTGTTCGTTTCAGCGACACAGGCAAAACATATTATTTTGACCCTAAGGGTCTCGATATAAAAAACGGAGATGAAATTATCGTTGAAACTGCAAACGGTCTTGAATTCGGCAAGGCATCTTGCGGTGTGAAAGAGGTTGAGGATGATGAAGTTGTCAGCCCGTTGAAGCCTGTTATACGTATTGCAAATGATAATGACCGTGAAAAAGTTAATGAAAATAAAATTAAAGAAAAAGAAGCTTTTGAGATTTGCTCTAAAAAAATAGAAAAGCATCAGCTTGAAATGAATTTGACCAATGCCGAGTATTCGTTTGACTGTTCAAAGGTTATTTTCTATTTCACTGCCGATGGCAGAATAGATTTTAGAGAACTTGTTAAGGATTTGGCGGCAACGCTTCATACAAGAATTGAGCTTCGCCAAATCGTTGTTAGAGACGAAAGCAAAATGCTTGGCGGTCTCGGTATTTGCGGCAGACCGTTTTGCTA
>OGEQ01002820.1_pt1 | contig 10944 bp, 9 predicted proteins | sample 1570731 | NCBI WGS metagenome assembly OGEQ01 (sample SAMEA2582132, study PRJEB24529) | metagenome | biome: Human gut stool | place: China | collected 2011 | reverse complement strand
AGCCTAAAAACGGAATATCAATGCTGCCGGTTAAAAAATAGGTATCCTTAAAGCTTTTCCATTTGCTTGGCTTAACCACTATTTGCTCATTATTATTTGGCATAAGAACACTCCTTTCAAGTTTTTTTAATTTATATTATTTTGCGAAATTTCCGAAATAGAGAAGAAGAACACCGATTACGCATCCGATTGCATTAACGAGTGAAAATACAACGCAGATTTTCTTTTCCTTCCAACCATACATTTCAAAATGGTGATAAATAGGCGCCATTTTGAACACACGCTTACCGTGAGTGATTTTGAAATAGCCGATTTGAATAATATCACTCATAGTTTCGCAAACATAAACAATACCGATTGGAAGCAATATAATCGGGCATTTGCACATATAGCCGAGAGCTACAACCATTCCGCCGAGGAAAAGCGAGCCTGTATCGCCCATAAATGTTTTGGCAGGATTCCAATTCCAGCAAAGAAATCCCAAAACACCGCCTAAAAGAGCGCCTGAGAAAATTGTAAGACCGGCAAAACCCTGAATATAGCCCAAAACTATAAACGCAATTGCAACAGTAGACGTTACGCTTGAGCAAAGGCCGTCAATGCCGTCTGTAAGATTAACGCTGTTTACACAGCCGTAAACGATAAATATTGAAAGAATCCAAAATACAACAGCAGTAAATATGTTCTTTTCAAAATTAACTCTACCGATAAAAGGAATATACCAACTTGTATTATGAGACATCCAAAGAGTTGCTATATATCCCAAGGTGACGATAAGTTGACCGAGTGTTTTTTGCTTAGGTGACAAACCCTCGTTTCTTTTAAGTTTAATTTTCGTAAAGTCATCAATAAAGCCGACTGCGCCGCAACCGAGTGCCAAAATTAAGCCTGCAAGCAAAAGAACAAGTTCACGCCCGTTCATTATTGATGAATATTCGCTTTCAAGATTACCACCCGAAAGGTGATAAATCAATACAGTCAAAGCAAATGAAATAACGATACCGATAATAAACATAAGACCGCCCATATTAGGTGTGCCCTGCTTCGATTTGTGCCACTTAGGGCCGATGTCAAGAATAGTTTGACCGAATTTTAACTTGCGAAGCCACGGGATAATTACAAAGCCTAAGCCTGCGGTTATGCCAAAAGCAATTACAACGCTGATTATTAATGCTGCTGTACTGTTCATTTATTTTTCCCACCTGTCATACGCGTTATTTATTACATTCTCAAGCTTCATACCTCTTGATGCCTTGAATATTACTGCATCACCCTTGTTTGCAAGCTCGAAAAGTTTATTTGAAAGTTCTTCTTTATTATTAAAATAAAATGCGTTTTTCATTCCGTTTTCTTTAGCGCCGTCTACAATATATTTTGCATCATTACCATAAGCCAAAAGAAAATCAATTTTATTATCTGCCACGGCTTGACCGACTTCATAATGAGCTTTTTTTGAATAATCGCCAAGTTCCAGCATATCGCCCAAAACCGCTATTTTTTTATTTGCCTTTGTATTGGCAAGAGTTTTGATTGCCGCATTCATTGAATCAGGGCTTGCATTGTAACAATCCTCAATAGAGGTTATGCCGCCTACGGTTACGCTTTTTTGCCTCATTCCGGCAGGAACGTAATTTGAAAGAGCGTCTGCCGATTTTTGAGAATCAATGCCGAGAGTTATACCGACAGCAAAAGCCGCAAGAGCGTTATATACATTATGAATACCGATAGTAGGGATTACGATATGCTGTGAGCATAAGTAAAGCTTAGCTGTTACACCGTCGATTTCAGGAATTGTTTTTGTGATTATATATTCAACGTCAAATGAGGTTGAGCCGTTTTCTTCTTTAATATTTTTTGCTTTATAATTTGCGCTTTCGCTTTCAATACCGAATGTGATTACGTCATATTTTTCCATAATCTCGTCTTTATCAAGAATCGTTTTAAGCATATCGTTATCAACATTAATGATAAACGGTGAGCCTGCTTCTAATCCGTCAAGAATTTCAAGCTTTGATTTAAGTATGCCCTCACGTGAGCCGAGATTTTCAATATGCGACACACCGATATTTGTTATCATTGCAAGGGTAGGCTTAGTAGCAGTTACAAGTCGGTGAATTTCGCCAAAATGGTTCATTCCCATTTCAATAACCGCCGCCTCGGTGCTGTTATCAATTTGAAAAAGCATTTGGGGCAAGCCGATTTCGTTATTTAGGTTCCCCTGAGTTTTGATTGCGTTAAACTCTGAATTAACTACAAGATAGGTAAATTCCTTTGTAGTTGTTTTGCCGACCGAGCCTGTAAGCGCAACAACAGGGATATCAAATTTTGAACGATAATAGGCTGAAAGGTCAAGAAGTGCTTTTGAAGTATTCTCAACTTTTACAAACGCTCCGTTTACCTCAATATCCTCACTAATCATTACAGCGGCGGCGCCAAGGCTCAATGCTTCGTTTGCAAATTGGTGTGCATCAAAGCGTTCACCCTTAATGCAAATAAAAAGGCAACCTTTTGTAATTTTTCTTGTATCAATACAAACATTGTTTATTTGAACGTCAAAATCCGTTTTAGTATTTAACGCTTTTGCAATTTCTTTTAATGTTAAAGCTTCCATAATTTATTTCATTTTACCGAGAACCTCGGCAATAACTTCTCTTTCGTCAAAATGAATTGTGCCTGTAGGCAAAATTTGATATGTTTCGTGACCCTTGCCTGCAAGGAGAATAATATCGTCCTTTTTAGCATGAGTAATTGCATATTCAATAGCCTCGTGTCTGTTTTCAATAACAGTGTAAGGCGTTTTGATATTTTGCATACCTACAAGAATATCATCAATGATTGCACGTGGATTTTCACTTCTCGGATTATCCGATGTCACAACGCAGTAATCGGATAATTCTGCGGCAATCTTACCCATCTTAGGGCGCTTTGTTTTATCTCTGTCTCCGCCGCAACCGAAAAGGGTTACTACTCTGCCCTTTGCAATTTCCTTAAGCGAGGTAATAATATTTTCAAGTCCGTCAGGTGAATGAGCGTAGTCAATAATGATTGTGAAATCTCTGCCGCTTGGTACAACTTCAATTCTGCCCTTAACTCCTTTTGACTTTGCAACTGCCAAAAGAACATCCTCAAAATCAATACCGAGTGCAAGAGCGCATGTTACTGCGCAAAGAGAGTTATAAACCGAAAATCTGCCCGGAATAGGACAAATACATCTGCCGATAGAATCATTTGAAACAATTTCATATTCAACACCGCTTGACTTAAACTTAACGTTTTTGGCGGTATATGTTGCATTATTTGTATCAACTGCATAAGTAACAACCTTGTCAAAATTAAGACCGTCTATAATTTTTAAGCCGTGTTCGTCGTCTGCATTTGTTACTGCGATATCGGAATTTTCAAAAAGCTTACGCTTTGCATTGAAATAATTTTCCCAAGTTTTGTGATAATCGAGGTGGTCCTGAGTAAGATTTGTGAATGCTCCGAGAGTGAATCGAAGTCCGTTTACTCTGCCCTGTGCGAGTGCTTGAGATGAAACCTCCATAACACAGTATTCGCAATTTGCTTTTACCATAAGCGAAAACAGCTTTTGAAGCTCATACGGGTCCGGAGTTGTATATTTAGCAGGATAAATCTCATCGCCCACCATATTTTGAACAGTTCCGATAAGTCCGACTTTTTTGCCGACATTTTCAAGAATTTGCTTAATCAAAAATGTGGTAGTTGTTTTTCCGTTTGTGCCTGTTAAGCCGATAAGCTTTAATTTTTCGGCAGGGTTACCGAAGAAATTAGCACAAATAGGAGAATAAACGGCTCTTGAATCTTCAACAATAATTTGACTGTCAAGACCGAGATCGTGGTCAACGACTACTGCAACCGCACCGCTTTCAAGCATTTTTTTAGCAACGCTGTGTCCGTCAAAGGCAGCTCCTTTAATGCAGATAAAAAGTGAGCCGTCTTTTACAAGACGTGAATCCTGCGTAACGTCCAAAACGTCAACATTTTCAAAATCGTTTTTAACGTCAATTCCCTTTAATAAATCTTTAAGCTTCATATTAAAACCCCATATCTTTTAGTCTAATACAGACTGTGTATTTTTAAATGTGACGGTAACTACCGTTCCTTTTTCTACCTTTGCCTGCGTTTCTTCACTTTGCCTGTATGCCACAACAGTTCCGCTTGACATACTGTTACCTGCGATTTGAATATTAAGATTACTGCTTGAGGCAAGGTCCTTAGCTTCGTTAACGGTAAGCCCGTTAAAATTAGGAACATTTACCGTTTGTTTTTCGGAATCATCGGTATAAAGATAAACCGTGCCGCCGTTAGGAATCGTATCTGCACCCGACGGGCACTGCCTTGTAATTGTTGAATCATCGCCGACAACAACGAAGTTAAGATTGTTTTCTTCAAGCGTTTTTTTAGCTTCGTCAAGACTTTTGCCGACTACGTTAGGAGTCTGCTTTGAAAGGTCTTTCATTTCAGAGTCATTATATTTTGGTTCAATACCGAGAACATTCATAGCCTCTTGAGTAACCTGTGCGGCAATAGGAGCACAAAGAGCACCGCCGCCCAAATCCTGATTTGGCTCATCAACGATTATAAGCATTGCAATCTCAGGATCGTCACTCGGAGCGATTGCACCAAACGATACAATATATTTATCGCCCTCGCCATTTTTAGACTCACCGAGCTTTGTTGAAGTACCTGTTTTACCGCCTACGCTGTAACCTGCAACGTAACCGTTTTTACCTGTACCGTTATCAACAACCGATTTCATCATTTTTCTGACTTTTTCGGATGTGTCTGCACTGATAACCTGCCTTATTTCCTTGGTTTCTGTCTTTTTAACCGTTTTGCCGTTTGCATCGACAATACTTGACACAAGATAAGGCTGTAAAAGTTTTCCGCCGTTTGCGATAGCGCAAAGACCTGTGCAAACCTGAATAGGAGTAAGCGAGTTTGTCTGACCGAAAGAAGCAGACGAAAGCTCAACTATTCCGTATTGGTCCTCTTTGTAATATTGTGGAGAAGCCTCACCCGGAAGGTCGATATTTGTCTTTTGTGTAAAGCCGAAGGCATCAAAATATTTAAAATAATTATGAACGCCTAATTTTTGACCGATTGTGATAAAAAACGGGTTACAGGAATTTTCAAGTCCCTGAGTAAGAGTTTGCATTCCGTGGCCGGGGTGATAGTGGCATTTCATTTTGTATTTGTCAACTTGGATAGAGCCTGTGCAGTTATACGTTGTATTCAAATTTACAACATTTTCCTCCAAAGCGGCAGAAGCGACAAATGTTTTAAAAACAGAACCGGGTACATATGTGTCGGATACTGTAAAATTGCGCCACTGATTTTGAACAGCAGCACTTTCAGCCTCTTGCTTTGCTGTTTTATCGCTAAGCTTTTTAATCGCTTTTTTATCCTTGCTGTATGTAAGTTTATAAGGCTCGTTGCAATCGTAATCAGGAAGGGATGACATCGCAAGCACAGCGCCTGTGTTACAATTCATAACAACGCCGTAAGCGCCCTTAGCCTGATATTCGTTCATCGTTTCTCTCAAGCCTTTTTCAAGATAATACTGAATGGTTTGATTGATTGTGAGAACTATTGAATCGCCGTCTGTTGCGGCAATGCTTGTTTCATAGTCGTTTGCGATATTGTTGGACTTAGCATCCTTTGCGGTAATTATTCTTCCGTTTGTGCCTGTAAGCTGTTCGTCATAATAAGCTTCGATACCCGAAAGACCTTGATCGTCTGCGCCTGTAAAACCGATAACGCTTGAAGCAAGTGTGCCGTAAGGATAATATCTTTTTGTTGTTTGTTCTGTACCGATACAGCCGCCCAATTCGTTTTTCGACACAAATTTTGAAAGTTTCTCTTTTATGTTATTTTCGACTTTCTTTTCAACAAGCTCATAATGATTTTGATGATTTGTTCTGTCATAAAACTCTTTTTTCTCATCTGCGTCATAACCGAAAAGATTTGCAAATTCATCAACAATCAAATCTCTTTGCTTGTCTTTAATATTGAGCGGGTCGATAAATACATTCCAAACCGAAGCCGACTGAGCAAGCACGTTACCGTTTGAATCATAAATCGTTCCACGCATTGCCGTGATTTCCGTATCCTTAAGCTGCTGTGTTTCAGCTTTTTCGGAAAGTTCCTCGCCACGTACAATTGTAAGATAAAAAACTCTCGCCACAGTTGTTGTCATAAGAAAGATGATTACGACTGCCATAACAAGAATTCTTTTGAGCATTCTTTTTGAAGTATTCACTTTTAATCATCCCCTCGCAATTGTTCTCTTATTTAATAATAACATAGAGAGTTAAGTATATTCTTAACTCTCATTAATCTTACGCTTAAATAATATATATTATTACTTAGCAACAGACGTTTTTTCAGCCTTTGATTTTGCCTGCTTTTGCTTTAAAACTGCCTGTGCGGCAGCAAGACGTTTTTGCTTATACTGCGAAACGTCAATATATTTTATCTGATTTGATTTCATTTTGGTCATACCAAGCTTCTCGACTGCATATTGGTCAATCATACTCATTGACACAAGGCTGTCAAGTTCACTGTTAAGACGTGTATTTTCACTTTGAGCGGTAGAATAATTTTTTTCAAGCCTTGAAATCTCAAAGGTAAGTTCATTTGTTTTTGCATTGGTATAAAGAACGGCAAAAAGCATAGAAAGGCACAATGCCGCCACTGTTGTAATACTTAAAGCCTTTTTAAAACTGAGTTTTTGCTCGTGAACAAGTTGAGCCTTGCTCTTTCGCTGCCCTCTTTGCCTTACCTTAAATTCTTTTTCGGGTTTCGGAATATAAGCCGGAGCCGCAGAGCTACGCTGGTAGTTAAATGCCTGAACGGCATAAGCCGCATCAGAGCCGTATGAATAACGCCTAAAATCGCCTGTATTAGTCATTTTTTACTCCTCCTAACTTTTTCAATTCCTATATTTTAATCAACTAAAATTTTTCAAAAATTCTAAGCCGTGACGACCTTGCACGAGGATTTTCCTCAAGTTCCTCTTTAGAAGGTGAAATTGATTTAAAGGTCTTTCCTTTTGGCTTTTTTCCGCACACACAAACAGGAAATTCCTTAGGGCATGTGCAGCCTTGGCACCACTTTGCAAATTGCTCTTTAACAATTCTGTCCTCAAGAGAATGAAACGTTATAATTGCAATTCTGCCGCCCGGTGCAAGAATATCAAATGCGTCCTCAAGTGTTGATTTAAGCACATCAAGTTCTGCATTAACTTCTATCCTGATAGCCTGAAACGTACGTCTTGCCGGGTGAGCATCACGCATTGCCTTTTGCGGCATTGAGGATTTGATTATATCAACAAGTTCAAAAGTGGTTTCAATAGGTTTTTCTGCCCTTGCCTTAACTATATTTGCGGCAATTCGACGTGAAAATTTTTCCTCGCCGTATCTGTAAATAATATCCGCAAGCTGCCTTTCGTCATAATTATTTACAACATCATAAGCGCTGAGCCCGCTTTTGCTCATTCTCATATCAAGCGGTGCGTCCTTATGAAATGAAAATCCCCTCTCGGCAGTATCAAGCTGAAACGAACTCACGCCGAGGTCTAAAAGCAGACCGTCAATTTTTTCTATATTAAGATTTGAAATAATATTTTTTATATTTGAATAATTATCGTGAACAATAGTTACGTTTTCCTTATCACCCAAGCGTTCGTTAAGAACCGTGATTGCGTCGGGGTCTTGGTCGATAGAAATTACTCTTTTAGCCCTTTTTGCAATCTCACCGCTGTGGCCTCCGCCGCCTGCCGTGCCGTCAACTATTATTTTATTTTCGTTTAAATCAAGTGCCTTTATCGCTTCGTCAAAAAGCACACTTTTGTGAACAAACTCCATTACTGCTCATTCCCCTTGACCTTATCCATCAAGTCATAAATGCCCTGCGTATGGTCGTAAGAATTATAAATTCTTTCATACTCATCTGTATTCCAAATTTCGATTACTTCGCCTTTACCCTTGAATACAACAGTTGATTCATTAGTAAGAGCGGCAGCCTCCTTAAGCCTTTGATTGACTGTAAATCTGCCCTGAGCGTCAAGCACGCCCTCCTCGGCATTATCAAGAAAGCTTGTTGTAGCGTCATATTTTTGATTTTCAGTTCCCTGCTGCATTGCGTCATACGTAGCCTCAAAATGCTCAACAGGATAAAGAGTAAGGCATTTGCAACCTCTAACGGTTACTGCAACCATATAAAATTCCTTGCCAAGACGCTCTCTCCACTTAGTAGGAACAGAAAGACGTCCTTTAGAATCAAGCTTATAACCGTCTAAAGTACCGACAAACAAACGCATAATTTCTGCTCCTTTCGTGAATTTTGATTGAAATTTAATGGGATTAACTTGAAATCAATGGGATTTTTATGGAATTAACACCATTGATTACATTATATAAGGGTGTAAAGGTATTGTCAAGTACAAATTGCTTCGATACTAAATTTTAATATTTGTAACACTTTTGTAACTTTTAGAGCATAAAAAAGGTCAAGGCTCAATGTCCTTGACCTTTTCACAATCCCTGCGGGTCAGAATATATATTTCATTTTAATATAACATCATCAAAAAAATAAATTTGCAACAAAAACGCAAAAATGTTATTGTGCAAATGTATAAAAATATGTTATAATAGATAAACATTAATTTTTCGGAGGACGGAATATGCAGGAATACAAAACCTCTTGGAGAGAAAAAATCTGCTTTGGCGTGGGCGCAATAGGGCTTGACTTAAGTTACGGAATGTTTTATTCGTTTTTAAGCTACTATTTATCAAGCGTACTTGGTCTTAAAGAAGCATTTTTACTTCTTCTCACCCCTATTGCAAGAATTTGGGACGGAATTAACGACCCTATGATGGGCACAATTGTTGACAACACAAGAACAAAGCACGGCAAATACAGACCTTGGATACTTATAGGCGCTATATGCAACGCAGTAGTTCTTTTCTTACTGTTCACAAGCTTCGGTATGAGCGGAACAAAGCTTTACATATACATAGGCGTTATGTATATCCTTTGGGGTATGACAAACACAATGGCGGATATTCCGTATTGGAGCATGGTGCCGTCCTTTACGTCTGACCCTAATGATCGAAACCTTGTTTCAACCGTTGCAAGAACCTTCAGCGGCTTAGGTCAGGGCATCATTACTGTTGCAACACCTATCATATTACCTATGCTTTCAACAGGTATGACTACGGACAAGGGCTACAGTGCAACAGGATTTTCACGTTGGGCAGGAATATGCGGAATTTTACTTGTGATTTTCTCAGCAATATGTGTTCTTTCAACAAAGGAAAAGAATGTTGTTTACGGCGAAAAGGCAAAGTTTTCATTCAAAAAGATTTTTTCCGTTATTGCACACAACGACCAGCTCGTAGTATTTATGGTAGTTGCTATGCTTTCAAACGCAGGCTGGTATCTCACTTCAGGCACGGCTGTTTATTATTTCTCCGACGTACTCGGCGAGCCTAAGGCACAAAGCCTTTTCCAAACTATCGGTGCTGTCGGCTCGGTTTTGGGTCTTGTTGTTATCCCTGTTCTTTCAAAATGGATGAACAAGAAAAAGATTTATCAAATTTCGCTTATTGCAACCATTATAGGATATGTACTTATGTATATCTTCGGTCCTGTGCTTAAAATTACAATTGCGCTTGACATTGCCTACATTATTTCTTCAACAGGTATTGCGGCAATGTTTGTAGGTCAAACAATCTTTCTTGCAGATATTGTTGACTACGGCGAATACAAGAACGTTGAAAGAAACGAGTCAATCACATTTTCTATGAAAGGCTTTTTGCAGAAAATGGCTTATACCATTCAGACAATCGTTCTTTTCGGCGGCCTTGCAATTATGGGATATAACAAGCAAATCACAAGTGCCACAAAGGTTATTAATGACGGCACAAAGGCAGGAATAGGAATTATATGCTTCGGTATTCCGCCTATTCTTATTTTGATTTCGCTTATTGTATTTTCAAAGAAATTCAAGCTTCACGGTGAGCTTGCAGACAATGTTCATAAACATATTGTTGAAAAGAGAAGCGGTGAACAAAAATAAAAAAACAGCAAAAGGCTTTACGAGCAAGTTCGTAAAGCCTTTTTATTATAATGACAAATATCGCACGATGTGTATTAATTTAATGCGAGAATATCGTCGACAATCTGCTCTTTGGTAAGGTGGTTTTCCTTAAGAATATCGGCAGGATTATAGCGGTCAAGAAACTCCTTTTTAAGACCGAAATTGAGAACCTTAACGTTGCTGCTGCCGAAGAATCTTGCAATCTTATGGTAGCACCAATGATTGCCTGCCCACTTTCGTCCAATATCTGCCCCGTTACTTTTCGGGTCTGTGCGTTAACAGACAGTGCAAATGCAATAAAGCATAACAATACACCTATCTTTTTAACGAATAAGGAACTTATTAACTTCATAAATATAACGTGTTTATCCATATTATTTTTGTTATTTGATGTGTGTCGATTGCGAACTATTGTCTCCATTTTAAAGCCCCTACACTAGAACAACCAGAGAATAATTCGTTCAGCTTGAAATTGTTATTTCCAGGATCGGTAAACAAACTGATCGTCGACATTTTGGAGTCAGCCAACCCAAGACTTCCCTTACTGGAAGAATGGTCGTTTGACTGGAAACTATTCACTGGGCTGAAACGATAAGTTCCGGTATAATCATCCTGTCCGCCCGAACCCAGTTCGTTAAACATTGGAAGATTGCCATTAATTTTCATAGAGCCACCAAAAACGCAATTCTCAATATTGACAGCAATACTCGCATCCACCCGGAATAAAAAAGAGTTTTCCATTGGAGCATAACAGAAAGTGGTGTTTGTAATCGAAATATTCTTACCCCTGTCACTATTTCGAAGATCAGCAATGCCAC
>OGEQ01002813.1_pt1 | contig 10957 bp, 9 predicted proteins | sample 1570731 | NCBI WGS metagenome assembly OGEQ01 (sample SAMEA2582132, study PRJEB24529) | metagenome | biome: Human gut stool | place: China | collected 2011 | reverse complement strand
TGCCGTATTTAAATGCGAAGCCACGGCAAATTCCGTTACTGGACACGTATGCGTGTACAGTAACATATTTTTTACATAGAACCACTGGCAGAGTGCTTCCATCTTTGCTATACTTCATGATAGAACGAAGAAGCATTTCTTTTATCAGAATGCTTTCTTCTAAGCTTTATTATGCACCTTGGGAGGGGCTGCTTATGGATTTAATACAACAATTTATCGATACATACAAGATGAAATGGACGTTCTACGACGCAGCCGGACGGCTCGCGGCAGAGAAACTCCAGCTCGCCCTGCAAAATGCCGGTATCCGGGCGATCGTGACCTCTCGCGCCAAGAATCCCGCCAGACTCCGCACAAAAGTGCAGCGGCGCAATTCCAGACGTGAAGAACCATACCAGACAATCGAGGAAATCTACGACGACATTGCCGATCTGTCCGGTGTACGCGTCTCCCTGTATTTCCCCGGTGACCGTGGCAAGGTAGATGCGATCATCTCGGAGCTTTTCAACATTCTGGAATTTAAACAGTTCCCGGAACAGTCGAAACCCCCGACTTACCACAAACGGTTTTCCGGCTATTGGGCGAACCATTACCGCGCGCGGATGCGCGATGAAATTTTGAATGAATCACAGAAAAAATACGGATCGGCGCGCATCGAGATCCAGGTGGCGTCCCTGATCATGCACGCCTGGTCCGAGGTTGAACATGATCTGATTTACAAGCCAATGCAGGGAACTTTATCCGAGGAAGAGCTGTCGATCTTAGATGAGTTAAATGGTCTGGTCCTTGCCGGCGAGATCGCGCTGGAACGCCTACAGGCAGCCGGAAATGAGCGGCTCCGCAGCCGCAATGCCGCGTTTGGAAGCCAGTACGAGCTGGCGTCCTATCTCTATAATTTCCTGAGCAGCCATCTCAAAACCGAGGACATCGAGCTTCGAATGGGAAATATTGCCCTGCTCTACCGGCTTTTGCAGCGTTTACAGCTCACCGGTCTCAAAGATATTACCCCGATTCTGCGGTCTGTCAAATTTGAAAAGGATCGGCGCACCATTTCCCAGCAGATCATCGATCAGATTATCTCCGGCAATGAAAAGCGCTACCAGTGCTACCAGGAGCTGCGGACGGAACCGGAGACCGCCTCACCGGAAACCCTGCATGCAGTCAACCAGTTCCTCGAGGAGTGGGTGCCATTAGAGCGCCTGCTCAACAAGACTGCACGGCGCACCTCGACGCGTTCCCGCGGTGCCTTCAATATCAATACACTCAAGCGGATGGATCTCTTTGACAAAGAAATGATCAACCAGATTGTCCAGCTCCGCAAGCTGCGGAATGTCCTGATCCACGACATCGAGCTGCCGGACCAGGCACAGATTCTCCGCTGTACGGAGGAAGCGAAAGCACTTCTGGCACGGCTGACCGGGCAGCATGAAGCAATTACAGACGGAGAAACCGGCGAGAAAAACAGTCACGCAGAAAACGCATAGGACTCAAACGCGCCAATCACCAAAAAGGTAAAACACCAGCTAACAAAAAACACAATAATAAAAGCCATCCAGTTTTTAGCCGGATGGCTTCTTTGTTTTACATATTTGATTCTTTTCAGAACCGCTTCCAACATCGAAACACGATGTTTTACATTCTAATTTTGCATTCCAAATTCAGAAGCTTCTTAAATTAGAAATCAACCTCTGTATCATAGAAGCAGCAGGTCAGAAGTTTCGCCATCTGCTCCGGATTGATCGAACGCGGGTTGGAACCGGTACATGCATCGCCAACTGCCAGCTCTGCTACGGTTGCCAGTTTATCATTGAATTCTTTCTCGTCAATGATTCCGCCCTCATAGAGCTTAATGCTCGGAGCGATATTTAACTGCTTGTTCATCTCTTTGATCTCAGCGATCAGAGCGTCAACCAGAGCCTCGTCGCTGTCTCCCTGTAAACCGATGAACTTCGCGATATCTGCATAACGGGAAGCTGCCTCTGGTTCCTTGGAGTTAAATTTAATAACCTTCGGAAGATACATCGCATTCGCTGCACCGTGAACGATATGTCCGCCGGAGTAAGCTGCACCTGTCTTGTGTGCCATGGAATGGACGATACCAAGCAGTGCATTGGAGAATGCCATACCTGCCAGGCATTGTGCGTTGTGCATACGTGCTCTCGCTTCTTTGTCGCCATTGTAAGATTTAACCAGATAGGTATGAATCATCTTGATTGCATGAAGTGCCAGCGGGTCGGTGTAATCACAATGAAGTGTGGATACATACGCCTCGATCGCATGGGTCATCGCATCCATACCGGTGTTTGCGGTCAGCTTCTGCGGCATGGTCTCAGCCAGCTCCGGATCCACGATCGCTACATCTGGTGTGATATTGAAATCTGCTAACGGATATTTGATACCCTTATGATAATCGGTAATAACGCTGAATGCCGTAACCTCAGTTGCTGTACCAGAAGTAGACGGAATCGCGCAGAATTTTGCTTTTGTACGCAGTGTCGGGAAATTGAACGGAGTGATCAGATCCTCAAACTTGGTATCTGGATACTCGTAGAATGCCCACATCGCTTTCGCTGCATCAATTGGAGAACCACCGCCGATCGCTACGATCCAGTCCGGACCAAATTCCTGCATAAGCTTTGCGCCCTTCATAACGGTCTCAACGCTCGGATCTGGCTCTACTCCCTCAAACAGAGCCACTTCCATGCCAGCTTCTTTCAGATAATCTTCTACTTTCTGAAGGAAACCGAAGCGTTTCATGGAACCACCGCCAACGACAACGACTGCCTTTTTGCCTTTCAGATTTTTCAGTTCCGCTAAAGATCCTTCTCCATGATAGAGATCCCTCGGTAATGTAAATCTAGCCATATTGATACTACCTCCTGTTAATTTTTTAACCACCCTATGTCCAGATTATAGCACGCATTCTGGTGGATTTCAACTGTTTTAACTATTCACTTTTGATATATTTGTGTATTTTTCAAAAATTTTACATTTTATTACTTTGATTTCCATAGAAACTGCGTTCTTCGCTTGTCAATCATCCAACAAACTGCTTCTTTTCTCCATTTTGAACCGTTCCTTTTCTGTCTGCATAATCCCCCTGTGCCTTTGCCTCTATCATAAAGAATTCCTGCTGCCACCATGTTTTCTTACGGCACTTTCGGTTCCAAAAGTGCCTACCCGTAAACAGTAACGGAATTTCTCCACGCCTATTTCCATGCAAAATCTTATCTTGACATCCCTGTTTTTCCGTACTATAACAAGGGCAAGCATAAGCCGCCTGTGCGCTTATGCCCGTTTCATAGCACCTTACAGATTATATCTGTACAAGACTGACACGGAGGACATTATAATATGAAACAGAACTCACGAATCCAACTGGAAAACACCTTGATCGGCGCACTTGGCGTTCTTTCCCTTGTACTTTTTATTCTCAGCTTCCTGCCAGGGCTGGGACTGGCAAACCGCGTCGGTATCCTTCTGGAAATGGGGCACATGGTACAGCGTGCCTTTTCTGTCGTGCTCTTCATCCTGACCTTCCAGCTTTGGAAACGGAAGCGCGCCGCCTGGAACATTGCTGTTATCCTGCTGTTTTTAAGCTTTTTACGCGGGCTGACAGCACTTTCTTCGCCTTTGTATCTTCCGTTCCACCTGGCAGAAGCCGTATTATTTCTGCTTCTCCTGTGTTTTCGGAAGGACTTCTGCTGCCCGTCTGACCGGCGCAGCCTCGGACGCTCTCTCCTGTTTCTGCTGCTGGCACTGGCAGGCATCATCGTCAATGCCGGTATCAGCTATCATTTTTCGGTAAAACCGCTGGGAGAAACCTCTCTTGACTCGCTGATGGATAGTCTCATTCAGGGAACTGCCATGATTTTCGGCATGGGAAATCCGAGCAATGTTTCACGTGAAACACATGTAGTCGAACTGGTTACATTCTGGTTCAGTTGGGGCTGCATCCTCGCCTCCATTCTGTATGCGGTCCGCCCATGGCTGCTGCATCCAGTCAGCCATGCTTCGGATTTGATGCATGCCCGCACCCTCGTCAACCTGTACAGCCAGAATCCCAGCGCTTACCTGACGCTGGAGGATGACAAGCTCCTATATTTCGGTCAGAAGGTAGACGGCGTCATCCCCTACGGAGTCGTCGGCAGCACCATCGTCATCAACGGCGATCCCATCTGCGCGGACAGCGATTTTCCGGTTCTCCTGGCAGAATTTAAAGAATTTTGCCAGCGCAGCGCTCACAACCTGTTTTTTATCAGCGTCACTGACCATTTTCTGGAAGAATATAAAAAGCAGGGCTTTGGATGGGTCAAAAACGGGGAGGAAGCCCGTTTCCACCTTGCGGACTATGAAATCTCTGGCAAGAAAGGCGCCAAGATGCGTATGAACATCAACCACGCCCGGAAAGCCGGGGTCGTCGTCCATGAATACTGCCCGCTGAAACAGCGGGATGCACAGATTGAGGCAGATCTGAACCGCATCACGAACGAATGGCTGCAACAGAAAAAGAGTTCGATGCTGACTTTCGTTATGGGAACTGTCGGGCTGGAAAATCCGATGGACAAGCGTTATTTCTACGCCACCGACGCCGACGGAAAAATCGTGGCATTCATCGTGTTTGTCCCATTTCTCGGCAAAAGAGGCTACATGGCGGACGTCACCCGCCACGGAACCGGCGCACCGAGCGGCGTGATGGAGACGATTCTTTACGACGCATTTCAGGTTTTCAAAGACGAGGGCATTGAGTATGGCAGCCTCGGTGTTGCCCCGCTCGCTGGCTTGAAAAATGACAGCTCTAATCCGGTCGAAAAGCTGCTCTGCTTCGCTTACGACCACCTGAATGACTGTTATGGATTCCGCGACCTCTACCGTGCCAAGGAAAAATACAGCCCGACCGAATGGGTTCCGTCCTACTATATTTACCTGCCGAAGATTCCAACACCAGACATGTTTTATGCCCTTGTGACGATTCAGAATCCGCATCAGATCCGCGAGGCAGCGGAGGATCTGGTAAAAGGATGGGCGCAGCGACTGAGAAACAAGAGGACTTCCCCGACACATCAGAGTAAACCATCTCGCCAGGTAAGTTGGGCTGCTTCTTCCAGCACGAAGCAGCCCGACACAAGAAAGCAGACAGATGCAGATAAAAAGGCAGACTAAACTCAGCTTTTATCATGCTGGATGCAGTAAAGTTCATTTTTTTACCAGAAAAGAGGCGCTCTTACGATGAAACATTCCGGCTATCTCACCACCTCCGGCGCAGGAATCTACTATGAACAGTACGGCAGCGGCACACCGCTCCTTATCCTGCATGGAAACAGCCAGTCCCTTGCCGTCTTTTACCCATTTCTGCGCACGTTTCTGCCCGATTTTCAGGTGATTCTGATGGACAGCCGGGGACATGGGCGTTCCCGGCTGTCTGTCCACACAGCGCTCCACGGGTTCTCTACAGAGGATATGGCAGACGACGTTATCGCCCTGCTTAACCACTTACATCTTTCCTCCGTCCACCTGCTGGGATTCAGCGATGGTGCCAATATCGGGCTGGAGATCGCATGCAAATACCCGGAGCGGCTGAAAAAGCTCATCTGTATCAGCGCCAACGCCTCACCGGACGGGCTGCTCACGCCGCTGCACCTTGCCGCCCAAATGCTGCACAGCATTTTAAATCTCCTGGGGAATCTCCTGCTGCCTGTTTTAAAATGCAGCTTCTCTTCTGCCTCTGCATCCTCCGGGTCCTCTGTGGTCTCTGCACTGTCCACCCCGAAAGTTTCCCTGCCATTTCAGAAGAATTTCTCTGTTTCCGCCATATCCGCAATTTGTGCCGACAAAGAAAGACAACGCCATTTCGAGTCAACTTTTCCCTGGATTCCGGCAGAACAAAAAATGTGCATCCCGCGGAGCGTTTTTTTGTGTCATGGGAGGAAGTTTCCGATGACACAAAAAAAGAAGCCTGACTTTCTTACCCGGCTGACGCACCGCGTCCTCCGCCGCCGAAATCTGACTTCTCTTTTACTTCACTCGCCCCGTTTAAGTGCCCGGAAATTGCAAACCATCTCCGTTCCTGTGCTGCTGATCGCCGGAACCCGGGATCTCATTAAGCCCTCTCACTCCCGCTGGTTAGCAAGGCAAATTCCAACCAGTCAGCTTCTTTTAATGACCGGGGGACGGCATACTTCCATATTCCGGACACCGGCGCCTTATCTGCGCGCAATTCTGGCATTTCTGCGCCGCAGCTAAAGTCTCCTCACTCTTCCTGCTGCTCCGCTTTCCTTGCTCCATTCACTTTTAGGTTCTATACCTTTCCTCTTCAAGCATATCTACCGGACAGCATACGCAGCTGCCGTGTTTCGAGCACTCAAAGCACCTCTCAGCACAACTTCCGCCCATTATCCACTTCTTCCTTCTGGCAGATCTCATCCAGCACCCAGTTTCCATCTTCCAGAACAAACCTCCAATATTCGAAGAAATCTTCCATTTTCCGGGATCCCTTCAAAAGTTCTCCGGTTTCTTCGTGATACACATAGTCGATCATCTTCCCATGGATCAAATACCAGATATAGTCGCGGTCGTCGCCGTCCTCATTCTCCGCTTCCACCAAAATCGCATCCAGAAGCTGGATCCCTTCCATGACAAACACCTCATGGCGCATCCTGCTCCACTCAAATTTCGTCTGAAACTCCTGCTGCATCTTCTGGCTCAGGTAAGGATGCCCTTTTTCCAGATCACGATCCCGCCAGCATTCCTGAATCCGGTAATATGATTCCCGCACCCGCTCCTGTATCTCACTCCGATCCCAATGATCTTCTCCGATGGAAAATTCTTTCAATTTTTCACGGGCTGCCGCCTGTTTCTTTTTTGCCCGGTGCAGGTATGTAATGGTTCCGGCACTTCCCAGAATCACAAAGGTTCCCGTAAGCAAAAGCGCCTGAAACGCACCTGCCCGTCCGCCTTGTCCCCGGCTGCTGCTTGTATGATGATGGGAAGAACCACCTCCGCCACCTCCGCCGCCTCCGCCGCCGGAAGCACCTCCCGCTCTGGCAAAGGCGGTAAAAGATCCAAGAACCATCATGGCTGCTGTCAGGCAAAGCAGACGGACGAACGTTTTCCGGCACAGGCGGCCTTTCTTTCCCAATCTGGAACCCACCCTGATTCCGCCGTTTTCATTTTCTCCCCTGCTTCTCCCCGTTGCTTTCACATCTCTCATATGAATTCTCCTAAAATCTCCCACTCCTACTCGTGCTGCTGATCCTCCGGCTCCCTGCAGACATCCACCCAGCCTTTCGCTCCGGACACTTCTTCCAACTCCAGGATCGTGAGACGTACCGCACTGTGGTCGTCTCCCGCTGCCGGATAAACCGTCTCAAAACGCTTCAGGCTCTCATCCAGATACACTTCAATTCCATCCTTGATACCAAACGGGCAGACCCCACCCGGCGCATGACCGGTAACCTCCTCCACCTGCTCAAACGGGATCATCTTTGCTTTCACGTGAAACGTATCTTTATATTTCCGGTTATCCACTTTCGCAGTACCTTCTGTCAAAATCAATACCGGCTGTTCTCCCTGCAAAAAGGACATCGTTTTCGCAATCATCCCCGGCTCCACGCCTAATGCCTCCGCTGCCAGCGCAACCGTCGCTGTGGACTCTTTTAACTCAATAACATGATCCAAAAATCCGGCTTCCTTTAAGTAACTTTCTGCTTTTTCCAGTGACATGGCTGTTTTCCTCCCGCATCCTCTATCGATTGATCTGCCGTATCAATTTCTTTTATATTTTAGAACTCATTCATCTTTCCATCATATCACACTTTCATTTTCCATATCAATATTTCTATAGACGAAAAAAGACGGTTCCCTGCATTTGCCAGAGAACCGCCCCCTATTTCATTAATTCCTATTTTCAAGATCGTTCCGACCGCTTTTTGTAAAACCAACACAGATTTTTTGCAAATCTATCTCCAGATTTCAGATCCAAATTCCGGCTTTGTTCGATTCCCTCTTATCCAGTTCCGTCCTGTATTTATCACTTCTCCCCGAAAAATAATTCCACATCGCTCTCCACATTGTCAATTCCCGCGATTCCAAACTTTTCCACCAATACATTTACCACGTTCGGACTTAAAAATGCCGGAAGCGTCGGTCCAAGATGGATATTCTTGATACCGAGTGAGAGAAGCGCCAGAAGAACAATGACCGCCTTCTGCTCATACCAGGCAATGTTGTAAATAATCGGCAGGTCATTGATGTCATCCAGCCCAAAAATCTCCTGCAGCTTCATCGCAATGACCGCCAGGGAATATGAATCATTGCACTGCCCCGCATCCAGGACACGCGGAATTCCTTCAATATCGCCCAGATTCAGCTTATTGTAGCGGTATTTCGCACAGCCAGCCGTCAGAATTACCGTGTCCTCCGGCAGCGCCTTTGCAAAATCGGTGTAGTAAGTGCGGCTCTTAGCCCGCCCATCACACCCCGCCATGACGACAAACTTTCGGATTTTTCCCGATTTGACCGCATCCACTACCTTATCTGCCAGCGCCAGCACCTGTGCATGGGCGAAGCCGCCGACAATCTGCCCCTGCTCAATCCCGGTCGGCGGCTCACAGCGCTTCGCATGCTGGATGATCACTGAAAAATCCTTCTTTCCTCCGATTCCACCGTTGATATACGTGCAGCCCGGATATCCCGCCGCACCGGTTGTGTAGAGACGATCCTTGTAGCTATCCTTCGGCGGCACGATGCAGTTCGTCGTCATCAGGATCGGTCCATTGAACATCTCAAATTCCTCTTTCTGACGCCACCATGCATTGCCGTAATTACCCTTAAAATTCGGATATTTCTTAAATGCCGGATAATACTGGGCCGGAAGCATCTCTGAGTGCGTATATACATCGACGCCGGTTCCCTGCGTCTGCTCCAGAAGCATTTCCATATCGCGCAGATCATGTCCTGAAACAAGAATGCCCGGATTACTTCCGACACCGATATCAACCGTAGTAATCTCCGGATTTCCATAAGTCTCGGTGTTTGCTCGATCCAAAAGCGCCATTCCCCGGACACCATATTCGCCAGTTTCCAGCGTCAGGTGAATCAAATCATCCACACTCAGACCATCATCCAGCGTCGCCGCAAGCGCCCGCTGTAAAAATGCATCCGCCTCCCGGTCCTCCTGCAGCAGGACGTTCGCATGCCGGGTATAGGCAGACAAACCTTTCAAGCCATACGTAATCAAGCTGCGAAGGGAAATAATATCCTCGTTCTGCCCGATCAGAACGCCCGCTTCCGACGCTTTTTTTATAAATTCAGACGGCTCACCTGTCCAGCCAGCCGCCTCCGGCAGATTGTCCCGACGTTCCAGCTGCTCCCACAGTGCCGTCTTCATTTCCAGCGTCTTTTCAATTCTTTTTTCAATCGCCGCCTTATCAAAATTGGCATTCGTGATCGTCGTAAACAGATTTTCGGTAACCAGATGATTGACCTCATCTGCCACCGCACGTCCCTCCTCGCGAAGCCGTGTCGTCACCGCGCTGATACCCTTCGTCACCCACACAAGCAAATCCTGCATTGCCGCCACATCCGGCTGCTTACCGCAGACACCGACCACCGTACAGCCCTTGCATCCGGCCGTTTCCTGACATTGATAACAAAACATTTTCTGATCCATTGTTCACTCCTCCTATCGCATCTATCGTGTCTTATATAATCTGCATTTCTCGTGATTTATATTCTTGATAGGGATAGATAACGAAGCTGCCTTCCATATTATCAGCGCCATGATTAGCGCCATCAGCGTCAAGAATAGCGTCATCCGTGGTGCTATTTGTCATCTGATTCAAAAGTTCCTCTAAAATATTATCTATTTGAGTCAGCATGAATTCAATAAATACCGAAGATTCTCCCTCTACATGGCATTTTGCAATCACATCATAATAATCATCCTGGAATTTTTCAATTTGGCTTTCAATCGGAATATATTCAAAAATAGGATTCCATTTAGCCAAAATAGCTGTATGCCACAGCCTTGCCATCCTGCCATTACCATCTGTAAAGGGATGAATAAATACGAATTCATAATGAAATACGCTGCTCAAAATCAGCGGATGCATCTGATCTTTTACTTCATTCATCCAGCCAAATAATTCATTCATCAATTGTGGAACAAAACGTGCCGGCGGAGCCATGAATATGCACTGTTCACCATTAAATACACCTTCTTCACCACTGCGAAAATCACCGGATTCCTCTACGATGTATTTTGTCATAATACCATGAAATTTCTTTAATTCTTCTATGCTGTAAGGATTTATTTCAGCTATTTTTTCATAGGCATTATATGCATTCTTTACTTCCTGTATTTCTTTTGCCTCTCCAAGAACTAATTTCCCGTTAATAACATCGTGCACCTGGCTTAACGAAAGAGAATTTGCCTCGATCTTTAAAGACGAATGAATGGATTTGATCCGGTTATTTTTCCTTAGATGAGGTTTGTTTTCCATATTACTCATTACAGTAATGCGCCCGACTTTTTCAGATACAGACGCCACATGCGACAATATACTGTTTGTAATTGTAAAAGGTGGTTTATATCCGTCCATGTATTGCTCCTTATCTTCTATCCATTCAAATATTCATTCCATCTGGCATTAGTTTCTTCCAGATCATGTTTCTGCATAATTCTGTTGCGGTCACTTAGTATAGCAAGCATTTCATCTATAATTTCCTCAAGCGGCAGCTTTTTGTAATGGGACAAATAACCGATCATCCGTCTGGCTGTCCAGTCGGTGTTAAGATTTTTCGTTATCTGATCGCAAAACTCCGCTGGATATCCCCGTTTTATCATAATGTCATATAGTTCCAGGCTCTTAGGTGACTTAGGTTTCATATCACAACTCCATTACAATGATCCAGATTTGCCCTTAATGTATCAAGCAGATCTGTAATTACCTGTTGG
>OGEQ01002812.1_pt1 | contig 10960 bp, 9 predicted proteins | sample 1570731 | NCBI WGS metagenome assembly OGEQ01 (sample SAMEA2582132, study PRJEB24529) | metagenome | biome: Human gut stool | place: China | collected 2011 | reverse complement strand
TCAAAAAGCAAAGGAAATGCAAGAGAAGGGGGAATAATCCATGGCGGAACCTATGACCCTAACGATAATAACACCTGATGCGATTGTATATGATGGTAAGGCTGACTTTTTCGTAGGGCATGCTATCGATGGCGAATTTGGTGTATTGCCTAATCATGCACCTATGATTATTGCCCTCGATATGGCCCCTTTACGTGTCGATAATCCCGATGGACAACAGCATACATTTGCTGTTTTCGGGGGCTTTGTTGAAATTGAACACAACAAGGTGAGCATTGTAACACCTAATTGTGAAAGCCCAGAAACCATCGATATCGATCGCGCGAAACGAGCAAAAGAACGCGCTGAAGGCCGTTTGTCTAACCCTACACCTGATATAGATGTAGAGCGTGCTGAACTCGCCTTGGCTCGGGCATTACTTCGTTTAAAGGTAACACAACGCATATAGTAGTTATACATTGATATAGCCTTTTCAAATAAGGAGTACTCTTGTAGTACTCCTTATTTGCTTGTATACGCAAAAAGGGTGTCACCCATGTGGGCGACACCCTTTTGCTGTTGCATTGTTTTGAATTATAATACACTAACACCTTTTAGAGAGTAAGCTGTATTTTTTGGTTGTTCTACTTGAAATTCATAGTCTGGAACAACTGGCATTTCTGCATTAATACCAGGAGCTTGATAACGATCTCGATCTGTTGGAACACGTTTATATGGTAATTGTTCAAGTAAGTCTTTTATAACTTTATTCCATATGGATTTATGTGTTGGCATAGTCAAGGTATCATCGATTTGGTTAAAACCACTACGGATGGTGTGAACGATACCTTCATTAGTATCGTAGAAATAAATCATAGCAGATACTTTAGCTTGAATGTGAATGTCGTCGCTATCATCATGATAGTATTGGCTGAGATAGGACGTTGGTAATTGTACATATATGTCTTGCATTGGCACAGGCATAATGACAATTTCGGAATGTTGTGATGCTGCCACTTCGGCTAAATCAACAGCTGTGATTTGTGCTAATGGTGTATTGGTGCTCACTACGGTTGTATCGTAGTATGGATAGCGCAAGACATTTGACACTGAATCGGATAAATATTTACCAAAGGCAGCCGTATTTTCGTTGCGCAATGTTGTTGGCACTACAAGTGTTACCTTGCGAGATGGGAAATTATCTAAATGGCCATCGTAGTTAGCCTTTCCCACTGTAGATGGTGTATTTGACGTGGTCGAAGTAATTTGAATCGGCGACGTTTTGATAGTGCCAGGATCAGGGATGATCTTTACTGGCGCAATAGGAATAGAACGGGCTTTTGTAGTTTGAGCATCTACATTTGCTGCATTAGCGATTGTGAAAGTTGAAACAAATGCTAAGGCGAGACAAAAACTGATACGCATGGTTGCTTCTCTAAAGTTCATATTCGACTCTCCTTGATATAAATATAATCAAAACTATATCTAACAGTATACCATAGTTGCAATAAAAAAGAAGCAAGCGTCAGCTTGCTTCTTACTGTGGTGGACGATGACAGGATCGAACTGCCGACATCCTGCTTGTAAGGCAGGCGCTCTCCCAGCTGAGCTAATCGTCCATGTGGTGACCCGTCCGGGAATCGAACCCGGGATACCGCCGTGAAAGGGCGGTGTCTTAACCGCTTGACCAACGGGCCAGAATGGCTCCTCGAGTAGGACTCGAACCTACGACCGATCGGTTAACAGCCGATTGCTCTACCAACTGAGCTATCGAGGAATGTATGGAGCGGGAAACGAGATTCGAACTCGCGACCCCCGCCTTGGCAAGGCGGTGCTCTACCGCTGAGCTATTCCCGCATACAGAACCGATAATTAATATAACATAATCATCAATCTGTCGTCAAGAAGAATTTAAGTCTGTCCTGACTGCCCTATAATAATATCAATTTACACATATAGTGTCAATGGTTTTTCCATGAAATTCTCAGTTAATTTTGCATAATTGAGCATAAAACATATAAAAAGAGGGATTTAACAACCCCTCTTTTATATAGATTACTCTTTGTTCTTTTGTCTACCTTTACCGGCCCCATCTTCAGCTGCTTTAACCTCAGCTTCCACGAAGGTTTTCATATCATTTAACATATGCATGGAAGCATCGATAATGGATAGTCCCATTGTGGAGCCCAATGCTTCATCAATTTGTAAATTATAGTGTAAGCATGGTTTTACACCTAGGAATCGACATTGCTCCTTATGGATTGGTTCCTCATATGCGGCAGATGGGAATACATAGTCCTTAACTAATGGCTCAATAGTAACGGCAGCCAATACAGCTGCACCAGTTACGGCATTATCAAACACTACCGCCATACGATGACTAGCAGCACCCAATATAAAACCAGTTAAGAATGTAATATCTAAACCACCTGCGACATGAAGCAAATGCAATACCGCATCACGACGCTCGCTTTCACTCAAAGCAGACCAATCATCAACGGCAATGTTAAAACGATCTACAAAGGAATGAATATGAGCAGCCCGTTGCTCAATGGTAGGACCACATTCGGTATGAACGAGAATATCATCATAAGCGCAACCTGTAATAGTTGCTGTCGTTACAAGAGAATCCAAGAAAGCTCGTTCACCGATATTACCAATAGCAACTACTTGCAATCCATCCTGATGTAATTTGTCAGCATAGGAAAAGCCTAGTTCAAGGGCTTCTTCTAATTCATCACGAGAAATAACAGGTTCTACACCAAAGAAATGGGAACCCTTACGAATAACCTTTTGGTCAATATTCGTCAAATCTGTTGTATCTTGTTCAAGGCCTATATTTACTACATGCACAGGTGCTTGTAACTTAGATGCCGCACCTTGCGTAGCCGTTCTACCATCATTGAAACGCTTAACAGCTGCGTAGCTTTCACTACCATGCTGACTATTTTGAGGACCATCTACCAAGTGATCCGCCGCCACCACAAGTACACCATATCGCAAATGATTTGGTTGAGAATCTGCCAGAATGCCCGCAAAGCGCTCAGCTATTAACTCTAATGTAGCAAGGCTATAAATAGGCTTTGTTAAATTATCGATACGTAATCGGCATGCTTCCATGGATGGCGCATGTAATGGTTCGATTGTAAATGTTCTCATGCCTTACCTCCTGTAACAGCCAAATACATATGAACGGCAAGGTCTAGCATGCCCATTTGAATGGACCCACCAGATGCCTCACCGAGGCAAAGTCCTAAGTCAACATAGGCTTCAAGGCCTAGATTTTCTAAGGACGATTTAGCCGCTTTTTCAGCAGATAAATGAGATGCCATCACATAGTCCATCGCCTGTGGCACCAATGTCTTAGCAACTAACGCACAAGCAGATGTATTAAAGCCATCAATAATAACTAATGCTTTATTAGCTGCGGCACCTAGAATAATACCTACGATACAGGAGAATTCAAATCCGCCCACAGAGGATAAAATTCCGATGGCATCGTCTTTCGGTATATCCTTATATTTTTCTAATACATCATGTACAATGCGTTGCTTTAACTTCAAACGTTCGTCGGAAATATTAGTGCCCCGACCTGTCGCTTCCTCTGCAGTGAGACCTGCAAATTTAGCAGTCATAAGAGCACTCGCTGTAGTATTGGAAATACCCATTTCCCCTACTAAGAAGACATTAAAGCCTTCGTCGATTTTTTCTTTTACAAGACGAATACCTGTTTCAATACCTTCAACAGCTTGCTCACGTGTCATGGCCGGTTCTTCCACAAAATTCTTTGTGCCCATACCAAGTTTATGAATACGTAATCCTGGCACCCAGCTCATATCCGCATCAATGCCCATGTCGATGACTTCCATTTGAGCACCGCAGTAGTTAGCTAAGGAATTGGCGCCAGCCCCTTTAGGAATTAGGTAATTTTGTGTCATCCCTACAGTTGTTTCCTTTGGATACGCACTAACACCCATATCGGCCACACCATGATCTGCAGAGGCAATAATCATACAAGGCTTTGGTACCGTTAACTGCTCTTGATTCGTAGCCGCCCCATATTGAGCCACCACATTTACAAGTCGTCCATATTGCTCTATAGGTGAACCTGCATTCCAACTATCAATTATATGTTGTTCAATCTCATGACTGCGCCCAGTAATAGCGTCACAAGTTTCTTGTAACAAACTCATAATATCTCCCTTAACTAAATAATATGTTACATGTATATTCTTCTAGAGCTCTAGTATACACATTATACTGCATAAATCATGTTGCTTCAGCTACATAAATATGCATAAGTATTAAATAAATGTTAACTAATCATTGTCAGTATCCATGATTACTAACCAGTATATATTTCTAGCTAATCGTTAATTGTCATTAGCTATTTTTGATTTGTCCTGTTAAATATGGTAATTTACCACGGATTTCTCTGCCCCGTTCAAGATAGGATTCTAAGGCTTGACCTTCGTCTTCTTGTGAAAGTATCTCTTTTACACGTTGAATTTCGGATTCGATCTGTGAAAGGCCTTCAATTACATTGTGTCTATTACCGTAGATGATTTCACGCCACATAGATGGCAAACCACCGGCAACACGTGTGCAGTCTCTAAAGCCACCTGCAGATAATTTCATACGCAACTCGCCCAATTCATCACCACCGGAAACTTGCGTTAAGATGGATGCCAATAAATGTGGCATATGGCTAACCATAGCTAAATATGCGTCGTGAGCATAGATATCTACAAATTCAATACGGGATCCTACAGCACGACCCATTTCAGCTAACTCTTGAGCAACCTCTTCACTATATACATCAGAGGCTTTATCCTCAAGGACAATCCAGCCCATACCTTTAAATAGATTTTTATGAGACACTTCGTAGCCACCCTTTTCAGAGCCGGCCATAGGATGGACAGATACAAAGATAGTGCCTTTAGGAATGGAACTGTATACAGCTCGTACAAAGTTTTCCTTTGCGCTAGACACATCCGTTACTACTTGCCCAGGTCTAAAGAGGTGTGCCGTTTCTGTAAATAGTCTTGCATTTGTATCTGGAGGTAGTGAAAATACGACAATATCCGAATTCTCAATCAATGGTTCTACCTCAGTCCAGGCAGCTTTCACCACACCATCTTGAATGGCTGCATCACAAACCTCTTGGCGACGCGCATAGCCCACTACCTCATAATCGGTATAAGCCTTTAACGCCTTTGCCAACGAACCACCTAATAACCCCAAGCCAATAATACCTACTGTCTTACTCATATAAACCTACTTTCACAAATAGTTAGCCTTACACTCTCCAATGTAAGGCTAACTACATTTACAAACTATTAATAATTAACGACGATTACGAAAATATAAAACTACGCCTCAATAAGACGTCTATTTTTCCATTTACCGCTATACCAACGATACACAAATAACAATCCTCGTAAAATTTCATCTGCCGCCATGGCAATCCAAATACCTACGAGCCCCCATCCCCAGTAAATACCAAAGAGATAAGATAATGGTACAGCACATAACCACATGCCAAAAATGCCTACCAGCATAGGTGTCCGAATATCGCCTGCCGCTTGTAAACAACCAACCATAACAATATTGACGGCACGGCCTAATTCAAGGAAAATCTCAACCAACAATACATTATGTGCTAACGATAGGATTTCTGGATCTGTAGTGAATACAGACAAAACAATATCACTAGTAATATAAAAGAACGTAGCAAGGCCTACATTAATAACAATGGCTAAGAACATAGAATGCCATACGCGATTTGTCACCTCATCTTGCCGTTTAGCCCCCATCAAGAAGCCAACAATAACTTGTGAAGCATTCGCTAGTGCTATGGTATATACATAACAAAGCATGGCTATAACCGAAACATACACCTTAGTATTAATAACAGCCAGTCCCAAGATATTGACCATTTTCATAATCGTTGTCTGAGATAACTGATAGCTTAAGGTTTCGCCACCGGAAGGAACACTGATATTCAGCAAAGACTTAACCGTATGCCATGGGAATGGTTTTAAGAATCTAAAGCTTACCTCTAATGTAAGTAACTTCTTAAATGTATAACCGATAATCAGGAGGCCAACCACCTTAGACAACCATGTAGAAATGGATACCCCTAGTACACCTAAGCTTGGTATAGGCCCATGGCCAAAGATTAACACATAGTTAGTTGCAATATGGATAACATTCATAACCAATGCAATGTACATAGTAACACGTGTTAATGAATGTCCTCTAAATACGGCAACTAACGCATAGTACATAGCCTGAATTGGCAAGCCTGCTGCCACTATGGTTGTATACACCGATGTATCGCTCATCGTTTCAGGAGGTATGCCAAGCCATGTAAAAATCCATTTGTGACAGGTAATAAAGAATACGGCCGCTATAGATGAGAAGAAAAAGTTCAATACCAAGCTAACCGTACACACTTCTGATAGCTTCGACTGATTCCGAGCCCCTAAATATTGAGCAATCAGAATCGTCGTAGCTGTGCTCATTACAATGATGAGCATAATAAAAATATTTAAAATTTGATTGGCATTAGCTACTGCTGCTACTGCTTGAGGTGAGTAGTGACTCATCATCAGTTGGTCTATGTTACCTACCAGCATCTGTAGGAACACTTCGATGAATATAGGCCAACTCAAGGTCCAGATGGACAAGCTAATCCCTTTTTCATAAGACTTCATAGTATCCCCTTATATACTAATGCCAAATTTCATAGTTTTCCCTTTATACACTAACGCCCCATTGCTTATCCATTAAAAGAAAACGCCTTTAGCCTTTTCTTTAGTTTCTTGATCAGCAATAAATGGAATTCTTGTAGTTCTACCTTCTTTAGCAGCTACAATCTTTTTAAATGGGAATTCAAAGATTTCTCTATTCCAAGTATTTACCGCATCATTGTATAACGTTCTAGCTGCAGTAATTTCTTTTTGCAAATAAGAGTTTTGTTGCATTGCATCGCGAATTGTATCTTGGCTTTGTAATTCTGGATAATTTTCTATAGCCACATTAAGAGCTCTTGTAGCCTTGTTAAGTTGAGAGTTCACATCACTTCTAGACTCTTCAGAGAAATTACCACTTCTATACTTAGCAATATCTACAAGAATATCTTTATCTACTTCAATAGATTTTTCCACTAATTTAGCCGCATTGGAAAGAATCACCACACGTTGCTCCATATAATTGTCGATTTCAGAAGCAGCATTTTGGATTCTTTGTTCCATCATATTAAACTCTGAGCTAATTTGTTTTAATCTCCACCATGGATAAATTAGCACGATTGCACCAATAATGGATACCAGATACTTGTCAATAACTATGCCTAAAACGATACCAATAACACCGATAGCCATAAGAATAGTAGGTAACATTTTTTCAAAACCACTAGTTTCTACAGGGATTACCTTCGCAATAACATTTACATCTCTGCCTTCAGACATAATTTCCGGATTCATTTCGTCGAGTTGATTAGCCATTTTTAGTACCTCCACATTGTTCATAAATAGTATTTAATAAATCGCCTAGAGACTGATTTTGTCGATATAGTTTACCTGCCATAAAGTGATCATACGCAAAGGATCTATCCCTATTATCTTCAGATTTTTGATAATGATCTAAACCTTTAATATGGTTGAAATCATCTCCTGCGGATTGTATGTCGGTCACCTCTATAAATTCTTGTTTTGTTACAGGAACATACTCATCCCAGCGGACTGGCACATAATAGGTCCTACCATTACCCGCTCGTACAGGTACTTCATCTATGTGTTCAATCGCTCTATACGAATAGGCATCTACCTTAATCACTTCCGAGTCACCTTCATTTTTATGGTGACTAGTCTTAAGGATTGTTTTTACATTATTACGCTCCGACGCATCAGGGGGAACAAATAAATTGAGTCCCATTTTATTCGCCAGCATTTCTGTAATGTAATCATTATATTTGAAAGCATAAGATTTACCATAAATATAATCATTAGATGCCATCTGTTGATACACAGGAATTGCTAAAATTGGCAGGAATGAGAAATACATGTGATCAAAGTAACTACAGTTGTAATTAATGAACTTTTCTTTAATCTTTTCAAATGAAAAATCATAATACTGAGATGGCGAAGTATCAAAATCCCAGTTTTGAGAGTTGTCAGCTTTAATCTCATTAATTTTATATTCTTTGTTAAATATAAAATCATCGCCATACGGTGAGTTTTCAAAAATATCCTTGTAGTTGCTTTGTGCTAATGGCGTAAACAATACGCGGAACTCAACCTCATTATTTCGATCTAATGCATTAAATTGGGCATCAAACTCTTCATTGGCTAAAGCTTGGAAATTACCGCCATCCTCCAATGAGTCTTGACCTTTCTTTCTAAGACTAGCAATGCCTTTCGCTAATCGACTCTTGGCACCACCAAAATTAAAGAATCCTTTTTCCGGTGGTTTTCTATGAAATGTTAAATTAGGTGCCGCATGATTACCATACACTAACGAGACTCTATTCGCATAGTAAGGACCAGGTTGTCTTATGACAGCACGCAGTGTTTCGTTAACATCTCGGGTCTTCAAATTCCCATTCGAGTCTACGTACTCCTCTTCATAAGTAACATTTAAAGTCCCTTCATATGTATAGTCGTCCATCCAATGAATTATGCGCTTAAGAAAAACAAAGGGATTTCCTAAGATATCACCAGACGCAATATCCAATGTGGAATGGTTCACATCACCTTTTTCTAAAAAACCATAATCTTTAACAAGCTGTTCGTACCGTTCGATATTAAAGTTTGAATCCATATGAATAAAAGGAATCGCCTTTTTTAGAAGTTCACTAGTCATTTCACTATGAAATAGATTGTTTAAAGGAGCCATCATCTCATAGCCTTCTTGACGCATGTTAGCTAATGTAGCATCTAAATCATTAAGTTTTTCTTCAAGACTCTTACTATTAGGCTTAATCCAATATAGGTAAAGTCCTACACATAGAACTAATATAAGTATAGAAACAATAACCGCTACAATATCAATATGATCTTGTGAAAACTGATAAATACCATAAATAATGGCCCCTATACCGATAACAATATCAACCTTTTTGATAAGGCCAAATCGTTTATAGGATGTGTTTGATTGATCGCGATTTTCCGATACATCAGTATACTTATCTATTAATACTTTGTTGTTATCTATATCAACCTTTGATTGATCTACTAATTGTTGAAAGTATTCTTCGGTTACTTGTTGAAAAGCGCCCTTTAACTCTTCCCGATAATACTTAAGTGGCTCTAGTAATGCTTCATTATATTCATTCGACACGTTACTCATTCCCTCTCCTTAATGAATCGTATAGTAAATGATACTTCTATACGTTTCCATTATGCCTCATATTCTGAAATAACAGCCTCTTATACTTATAAGCTTTCAAGTTTTTACTTAATTATAAATATCCTAAATTATAAATTAGTATATCAAGTAAGAAAAACTCCGTAAAGTAATAATACTATCCATAACACTACAAAATAACCATAGTATTCATAACAATATAAAGTAATTATAGTATTCATAACAATATAAAGTAATTATACTATTCATAATGTCATAATATAAAAGCCCCTCTTTACTGGGCACCCAGTAAAGAGGGGTTCAGATCATACATGATTCAATTTAGATAAGATTATTTAAATTGATTGCAAAGGCTATCGAATAGCGCTTGATCTGGTTTTACAACATCTTCAGTTAATGGACGAGGATGTGGACCACCATTTGCTGCAGCCATAGCTTTTTCGAAGGAAGGTTTAGTAGTATCTTGATAAATAAGACCTGTAACCAAACCATCTGTTTCACCCAAAGTTTTAAGTGCTGTTGCACGATCTGTTGGATCATAACCTTCTGGCAATGCAACTAGGTGTTCTTTGAACCAGTCATAGCTGTTGTGTTTATTGTAAGTAACACATGGGCTGAATACGTTAATGAAGGAGAAACCTTCATGATCCATTGCTTGTTGAATCAAATCAACAAGTTCTGCACGGTTAATCATGTAACCTTGGGCTACGAATGTAGCACCTGCAGCAATTGCAGTTTCACAAACGGACAATGGAGATTCGAATGCCCCACGAGGAGTTGTTTTTGTAACAAAACCGATGTCGGAACGAGGGGATGCTTGACCTTTAGTCAAACCATATACATGGTTATCCATAACGATGTATGTCATGTTTACATTACGTTTGAAAGCATGGATAGTGTGACCCATACCAATAGCGAATGCATCACCATCACCGGAGCAAGCGATAACTTCTAAGTCTTGGTTAGCAAGTTTAACGCCTTGTGCGTAAGGAAGCGCACGACCATGAGTTGTATGTGCACCATATGCGTAGAAATAACCACCGATACGGCTAGAGCAACCGATACCGGAAATTACTGCTAATTTTTCTGGTGGAATATTTCTTGCTGCTACAGCATCAGTAATTGCTGCTTGAACCCCATAATGGCCACAGCCAGGACACCAGTTTGGACGAATATCGTTTCTGTAATCTTTAGCTGTTGTCATATTATAGGACCTCCTTAATAGCATTTTTCACATAACTTTTTGTGAATGGATTACCATCGTATTTCAAGCAGCTGGAAATTTTAGATTTCTTATGCATGTTGATTTTAAATAAGTTAGTCAATTGGCCTGTTGCATTGTGTTCAACGATAACCACTTTTTTCGCAGCATCCATAAATGGTTGTAATTGTTTTGCTGGGAATGGTTTAATCAAGCGCAATTGTAAGTGGTTAACTTTAACGCCTTCTTGATCGAATTCAGCAACTGCTTCTTCGATAGCACCACGGCTGGAAGCCATACCTACAACAAGTACATCTGCTTCGTCGTATTTAGCATTATTCAAGAATGGTTCATAGTTATCAGCTACAGTTTCCAATTTGCGGAAACGTTTATCAGTTTGCGCTACGT
>OGEQ01002809.1_pt1 | contig 10977 bp, 9 predicted proteins | sample 1570731 | NCBI WGS metagenome assembly OGEQ01 (sample SAMEA2582132, study PRJEB24529) | metagenome | biome: Human gut stool | place: China | collected 2011 | reverse complement strand
TCTTCAATGGTGGAGGTCGCATTGCGTGGTCTACTATCTCCGACTACTTTGGCCGTGCACAAACTTATATACTATTCTTTATTATACAAATCATCGCATTCTATTTACTCGCCGAAACAAATAGTGTTTTAACATTCCAAATTTTAATCCTTCTCATTATCACCTGCTATGGTGGTGGCTTCTCCTGTATGCCAGCATATCTTGCGGATCTCTATGGCATACGTCAACTATCGACTATTCATGGCCGTATACTAACTGCTTGGGGATTGGCAGGCATCGCAGGCCCTATGCTCGTATCATACTTTCACGAAGCAGGATATGGCTATGCTACGGCTTTAGTATGCTTTGCCGCTCTATTTGTGTTAAATACAATTATTGCTATAGTCCTGAAATTATACGGAAAACGAGAGTTACACAACTAATAACTCCATTTAAACATGAAGAAACGGCCTGACATGATGTCAGACCGTTTCTTCAATTTTAAATACTAGAAGCGAAGTCTGGCGACCAAACCATTTATGCCTCACTTTGATATAGATTATGCCCTATCAAGTAAATTATCAGAAGTTTTAGTAATTTCGAACTTAGTATAAGTTTTATAAGTATCTTCAAAATTTTTAACAATTTGTAGAAAACGCTCTATTACACTATCAAAAGAATATTGTTCAGGCATTCTAAATTCAGAGTTTTCATGAGCAATATTATTTCTAACTTGTTCAGTAAATTCAGATAAAAATTTTGATGCACTTTCTCTAGTTTTTCTAGTTAACCCCTCATCATTAACAGTAACCTCAACCATTAAATTATCTAAGAAATCAGGATCACCAAACATTTGTGCAAAAACATCTTTATAATATCCGTCTAACTTACTCTTATGCAAATATTCAAAATGAATAAAGGGTTCTAAATCTGACTTACTATAATTATCTTTAATCATAGAATAGAAACTATTAAAAGCCTGATTTTGTTTCTCTGACTTTAATCGAAAAACTGTATTAATACGAGATTCATGATTTAAGAAAATATTTTTTGCAATTCCTTCCGATAAGTCAATAAAGCGAATACCTTCTTGAGTAATACTAGTTACATAGCTATCAATCAATATACGTAAAAACCATTCAAAAGTAGTAAAGATTGATAAATATAAAGAATTCTCTAGCAAAACCTTTGCTTTATCCGTTTCAGTTTCATGATCAATACGAGGTAGAATATCATCATGTATTTTTTTATATGCATCAAAACGTTCTTTTATAACATTATACATAAGATTAACCTCTAATTATCTGCGAAACAATCTTTCCCCAATTATAGCGTTTTTCTACATTACTAGTACTATTAGTAGATCTCGTAAAAATAGTATTATCAACATCTTCTACAAAATTATCAAACGACTCCTTTATCTGATTTTTATATAACTCTATCTCCTCCATAGTAAAGTGAGATAAAACAACCAATTGAAGTTCAGCAATACTCTTATTTATATTTTTTAAACTTCCACGTTTAAATGCATTCTCACCAAAAACAAATAAAACTTTAGATACGCTTTCTCTAACAAAATGAGATAATTCCTCTGCCTCATTTTCATCATTACGATTATCCTTTAAATACTCAAGAATTGCTTTGTTTAATATTCCAGAATATTTACGTTCTTCTTTACCTAATGCATCAGGGTTATTTGCTTTACAAGTTGTTAGCTTCCAAGAATCTTTATCAATAAAAGCACACATAACTTTAGCTCTTAATAAAAGTTCTTGATATCCAAATCGTTTCTTTAATATTGGACGATTTCCAAATACTTCATTTACCTTATCATCAAGAGCTACTTCGTTTAATTTTTTTATCAATGGCCCTCGATACATAACATTTAATAGTTCTTGAGAGTTTAACTTTACAGAGCCACTATTTATTCTACTAAAAATATCATATTTAATATCTTCTGTAGAATCTTTTTTTATTATTACAACTGGTAGTGAAACATTATTAAATTTTCTTCGTGTCGAATCATCAAATCCCTTATATGTCTTTCCATTATATTGATCTAACGTTTCTAATCCATTAAGAGTTAGTGCAGAAAATTCCTTAAGTTCAACATCAACCTTATTATTTTCTTCTACTTTATTATCCTTCATAAATGCGAAGATAGTCGTTAACCGTTGTTGCCCATCGATAACCTCATATGTATCGTCTTTATTCTCAGCCAAAAAAATTGTAGGTATTGGAATCGATAAAAGTAAAGATTCTATAAACTTCGACATCGTTTTTGTCGTCCAAACAAAATTTCTTTGATATTCAGGCTGTAATATAAGTTCGCCTTCTATAATCATCCTATATAAATCAGATGTAGATTTATCAACTTTATCAACATATAATTTTCGTTTATTTTTTTCTTCGATCAAAATGACAACATCATTAGCATCACTTAACTCTTCAGCATCTAAGTCAAGTTCTTCATTTTGAAGATTATCCAATATATTCTGTTCATCATATCTATCAAGAATATTACACATAATATACTCCTATCAAATAATATTGAGTCAACATTTTATGCCTTCAAACAAGCATTATTTTTTATCTGATTTACTATATTCGCAATTTCTACAGCTTCAACTTGATCAAACAGTTTCCATAAATTAAATGGTCTATCAAATGGAGGAGCCATTAACATATTAGGAGATTCCATATATCCATTAACTGCAATATAGTTAATAACTTGTTTAATAAAGTTAATTTGATCACTATTCATAGACTTAGTATTAATCAAATCTGAAAAGGCCTTTTCAGCGGCTTGAGGAGCCATTTTTACAATTTCTCGAACAACTAGCCCAAACTCTTTCCCTTTAAAGCGTTTTTCATAGTCATCCTTACTTCCTAATTCATGAGTAAAAATGTGTTCCAATGCTTTATAATCCGATTCATCAATCGGCTCATTATTAATGAGTTTTTGAATTGTTGGATGATCTTGATGTGTTAGAAAATATGACTCAACTTTTTCTTGATAACTCTCAAAAACTTCAGGCATAAGAGTGTCGCCGTCTCTAGTTAATAATATTGAATCTGTAATTGTTGTTATAATAACTCTACGTTCTGCAACATCAAGAAACTGAACTAGATCTCTAAGCTCTTCTCTTAGATCATTTAGCTGCAATGCATCAATAAGTTGCCAATATGCATCTTCTTTTATTATCTTTAAGAAATCTTGTTTCTTTCTAATTTGTTCAATACTAATTTTTTGTAATAAAGCATTGGAAAGATTTATTAAACGTTTCTTAAAATAGTCAATAGATTGACCATTAAAAAGATTCAAAATCCCTTCATATACAAAGTTGTCAAATCCTCGTGCCAAATTTTCTTTAACGTCAGCACAGATCAAAGGTGCAACATAGGTAATTAAGTCATGCTCATCAATATTTGATAAATAATTAAATGACGTTTTTACACTATATTTATCTACATATTTTAACTGTAAACGGACGACCGGCTTTGTTACGTCTAAATCAGTAATTTCTTTATAGCACTTATCTACAAGTTCTAAACGCCAGCTTTGATAGTCTTCACTACCATATCTTTCTGTTTGTAGTCGTGCAATGATTTGAACTCGCTTAGCAAAGATTCTTTCACCTAATGTAGCGCTATTACCTTTTACTTCAACCGTATTCTTTTGATTTCTAAAATACTCAAAATTCTTACAGTAATCAAAGATATAGAAGTACTTCTTGCCTACATAATCACCATTATTTTTATCAAAAAAATCCAGCTCTGGACAGAGCCGAGTGCCACGACCTATCATTTGCCAGAATTTAGTCTTTGATTTTATACGTTTAAAAAATACCAGATTAACACATGCCGGTACATCAATTCCCGTATCTAACATATCTACTGAAATGGCTATATCCGGTTCACCATCTGAAAATTTAAACTGGTCGATTAAATGTAATGCATGTTGATCAGAGCTAACAATAACACGTGCTTTTTTTCCTTTTGACGAACGATATAACAAATTAAATCTTTCTTCAATTAGTCGAGCATGCTTTTTATTTTGAGCAAAGATAATTGTTTTACCTAAAGAATCTCCATTATGAGTCTTTATACCATTCTGATCCAGTTCTCTGAGAACATGATCTATTGTATCTGTACTATAAATAATAGAATTTACTTCTGTAGCAGAATAATCACCTTGAAATTCTCCCGTTTGCTCCATAGCTTCATCTTCTAGTCGTTCCTGGTCTTCTTTTGAAAGTTCATCATAAACAATACCATCGGATAAAAACTTTGATTCTATCTCAAAGTTATAATATGGAACTAAATAATTATCTCTTATAGCCTCATCATAGCTATATGCATATGTAGGAACTCCGTTTTCAACCTCAAAGAAGTCAAATGTATTTCTATCCACCTCCGATTTAGGTGTAGCAGTTAAACCAACAAGAATAGCATCAAAGTATTCAAATATAGCTCTATATTTTTTAAAAATACTACGATGGCTTTCATCGACTATAATTAAATCGAAATGACCAGGAGTGAATAATCGTTTACCTTCTCCATCTAGTGATTTTTCGATGGCATTTAATATTGTGGGATATGTTGAAAAAACTATACGGGCATTTTTATCATCTTTACTTTCACAAAGATTACATAGCGATGCAGATGGTAAGTGTTCTCTAAAAGCATCCTTCGCTTGACTAACTAATGCAATTCTATCTGCTAAAAACAATACATTCGTTACCTGATTACTACGAGAAAGCACATCAACTAAGCTTACTGAGGTTCTGGTTTTTCCTGTGCCAGTCGCCATAACAAGTAAACTTCTTCTAATCTTGTTTTCAAGATTTTGACAAACGGCTCTAATAGCTTCCTTTTGATACGAGCGCGCTGAAATATCATCATTAATTGGTATAGTACTTAAAATAGGCTTATCTAATTTTCTTCGTACAATAAGTCGTTCTAGGTCACTTACACCATATACACTACTTACACGCCGCATATTCCATTCAAGATCATCCCACATATGAGTTTCATACCCATTAGAAAGGAAAATAATTGGACGTTGCCCATACTCACGTTCTAATGCATTTGCATAAGCTAAAGCTTGTGTCTTACCATCATTTATATTGCGACTTGTTTTCTTAGCCTCAATTAATGCGAGAGGTTTGCCATCACGCCCCATTAATACATAATCAACACTAAGATTTGAGCCACCTGGAACATATGGATTTGAAACTTTAAACTCTTCAAACACATTTTTATTAGGTCCATCAAAATTCCAACCCATTAATTTAAGATCGACATCAATTATATATCTACGTGTTTCAGCCTCTGTTTCAGGTACTTTAGGTAAACTACGCATTAAAACATGTTCAGATTTTGCAGAAGATAATAATTTTGAAAGCTTTTCAATTTCTAAGTATAGATTTTCAATTTGTTGGACATTTTGAGCAATCAAACTTTCTTGCTCTTTGATTTTCTTAACATCTACGGAAACTATGGTCTTAGGTATTGCATTCTCATCAAATGTACGCTCTACATAATTATAGCCATAACAATAATCAATCCATTCAACAAAATTAAATAACGCTTGTAGTGAAATAATCGCTGTTCTTGGCAAAATTTTGGTATCAGAATGGACGGCCAAATTCCCCATTTTTACAATTGGCTGTAATTCACGCCATAAAGTTTCTGGTAATTCATCTTTAAAGGATTTAGCATGTAACAATGATTGAAGATTGTCTTTATAAGGCAAAATCATACTAGTATCTGCTGTATATACCCATTTGACAGCCAACTCTAACGCCTTACGACATCCAATTGCACACATAGATGGTGATGAGTGAAATACACGCTCCGCCTCAATAGCTGCATCTGCAAAAACTTTATATTCAACTATCTCCTTAAGAAAATCAAAATTAGCCATATATAATCCCCTATACATGTAACTTCATCTGTTTTATATAATACTTAGTTTAATTATACACTATTTAAGCAAATTTCAATTTGTTGATTTGATTTAACTCAAATAGTAACTTACTCTGTATTCCAATTGGCGGAACCGGTATTTCAAGATTCTTAATAAATTTAACTGCAGAAATATTCTTAATTCCAGAGCCTTTTGTTTCAATATTGCCAATCAAGATATCCATATAAAGTAAAAATACTTCTGGCAATAACTCTTTCCCCAATGTAAATTTACATAGAGCTTGGTTAATAATTCCTTCTTCTGCATCATTAGGTAATATAAACAACTTACCTATTGTTCCAGAGCAACTCATTATTATATCCCCAGGCTTACACTTAAAACGTCTTAATAATTCATAATGCTCTCTTGAAATATATCTACTTCCTATAGCTGCAGATCTTTGTATAGCATTTGACTGCTCATAAACTTTCACACTTGTATCTGATTTTTTTACAAAATTTTCTACTTTTAAAGCACTTCCAAAAGGTCCTCTAACAATTGAAGTACAAAGGGCTTCTAATTTTAAAACTTTTACATTGTTATTATTCTTATTGAATTCATCAAATCGGGATTTAATAAGTAAATCGTATAATCTTAATAACTTCTCTCTAACCTCTATTTGTCGTTGCACAACTTGTAAGATATTACTAATCTTAATTTGTTCCGAATAAGGTTTATAGTCAATGATTAAATTTTCTAATTGACTTCGATTAATAGACTCAAATGTACTTCCTGTTGATATATGTCTTAATTGAGGTTTCAAATACTTTAAATGATAATATAAGTACATCATATCAACATCAGATTTACATGTTATTGCCGCTAAGCCTCTGCCAATACAGCTTTGCTCATTATTTATATTTAGATCCCCAACAGGTGCCCTAACAGAGATTAAGATATCATTTGGTTTTGCTTCTTTTTTAGATTTACTACACCATATTTTAGGTATAGGGTTTATTCTACCAAAATCAGCTTTCCCCTGATAAAAAGGAAGTCCTATTTTATCATTGTTATAAAACTTAGAGTCAGGAGATTGTCCCATTTGAATATCAACGAGGTCTTTTAAATACATATTATCTCACCAAATATGAATTTATTCATTTAATAATCGTTCTAGCTCAGCTGTATCAGCCATGATTTGTTCATTTAAAGCTTTAATATTAGCTAATATTTCGCTAGTTGGAGGATATTCGACCGGGATATATTCAATCTCTTTATATTTATTAATAGATAAATCATATCCATTATCCACGATTTCTTGTTTAGTTACTAAGAAGCTTTGTTCAGTACGCTTCCGTTCACTTTCACTATCAATATGCTCAAAACGATCAATAATATCAGCAATGTCATTATCTTCAATAGGTTGTCGTTTATCATCTAAACTAAAACCATCTGCTTTCATATCATAAAACCAAACATTATCGGTTCCACCAGCTTGAGTTTTAGTAAAAATCATAATCGCTGTAGATACTCCTGCATAAGGTTTAAAAACCCCCGAAGGCATAGATATAATAGCACGCAAATGATGATTTTCAATAATTTCTTTTCGTAGAGCTACATGTGCTTTAGATGAACCAAATAGAACCCCATCTGGTACAATACAGGCACAAGTACCACCCTTTTTCAAAATTCTTAAAAATAGGGCCAAAAATAAAAGCTCTGTTTTTTTTGTGTTATTTGTAATGCTACGCAATTCATCATTAATTGTTTCTTTATCTAAACTACCTTTAAATGGCGGATTAGCTAAACAAATAGTATATGCATCATGTATAGTATTTTGTTTCGATAGACTATCTTTGTAATCAACCTGAGGATATTTGATGGAATGTAACATTAAGTTCATGGCAGATATACGAAGCATCGTTGTATCTGTATCAAATCCATTAAACATATTACTTTCATAATGTTTCCAGTCATCTTTATCCATTTTTTTACTATGGTTAGCTCTAACATATTCGGCAGCAGATACTAAAAATCCAGCTGTACCACAAGCAGGATCACAAATTATATCCTTTGGTGTAGGCTTTAATAATCGAACCATCATTTCACGTATATGCTTTGGTGTTCTAAATTGGCCATTCGTTCCAGCTGTTGATAATTTTGAAAGCATATATTCATACAAATCACCTTGCATATCTAAATTTGCAATGTCATGAGTATATAAATCATCTAATCCAGTAATAATTTTTTCAAGTACTTGTGCAGTCGGAACTATAAACGTAGCAGTAGACATATGCTTAGCAAAGAAATCAAAACCATCCTTTGTTTCATCAGTATCAGGAATTGGTATTAACTTCCCATGTTCATCAAAATCCGGCAATTTTCCGTGTTTCATAGCTTTAATAGCTGGAAATATAAAATTAGAAACAATATTGTAGATTTCATCAGCGTTTCTAAATTTAAAATTACTCCAACGCATAGCTTGGCCAATATCCGATTCAGGAAAAATCAATTCCACATCTGCACCAAGTAAAGTCTTATTTCGGATATTATTAATTTCTTGATCATCTAATGCACGTATAAACATTAAATATGTAATTTGTTCAATTACAGATAAAGGATTGGTTAAGCCTGCAGCCCAGACATTTTCCCATATCTTATCTACTTTATTCTTAATTTCTCCTGTTATCATATGCATTCCCCTATATAATAGATTACATGTTTCTTTCATAATAACATAATTTTTATTCTAATAATATCCATAAAAATAACTGACTACCAAACGTAGTCAGCTATTTTATATTAATATTAATACTTTTACTTCTTCTCTACCAATCGATAGCTCATGTCTACTATCATCTTTAGCTTCTCTAGATCTTCATAACATTCTATATCAACCGATATCCAGTGGCGTTTATTCATATGATAGGCAGGATAGATCCCTTTTTCATTAATTAGATTGGGAATCAAATCAGGTTCACATTTTAGATTAACTACATCCATAGGTTCATTTGTATTCTGACCTACTTATTTTCATATATACCTTTAGGCATAGCTCCCATCCCAGCTTGGCTTTTAGCGTATTTGTCTTTGTCATTTGCATTGTCTACATATTGAACTATATCACGCAAGTCTTTTGCTGGTATTTTATAATCTAAATCAGCCATTATAAAGTGAGTATATAAGTATTTATCATCATATAGCGATTGAATGTACATTCTAGATATAGATCGTTCTACTTCCATATAAATAGCAGGAGTGGCATCATTCCAAACCGTTGCGTATTGAATTGGCTTGAAATCAGAATATGGCTTATACATAATGAAGAATCGTATCAATTTATAATTAATTTGATGACGATTAGCCAACTCTTCCGGTTTTAATTCTCTCACCATAATACCTTCACGATATTTTTTACCATCATAGATATAAATTGCATCATTATCAGGGCCATGATAGGCCAAATCACTTGATTTTAAAGTTTGAAAAGTAAATCCATTAATAGTTATGGGTTTAGTTTTTGAAAGTATTTGTTTTGCTGGTTCAATTGAAGGTAGTACATAATTAACTAATGGTGACATTAGCTCTTTATACACATACTCCTGATCATGTGTCTTTAATAGTTCTAGTTCCTTTTTCTTAATCAAATCATAACTAATATAATAAGACAGCGAAGAATCAGATTTCACACCAAAGTTAATAGCCCCTTCTAAAGCTCCACTTTTAGTCTGCCCAATCTCCCATGTAGCATTTCTAACAGTAGGATAAGAGAATGAATTTTCCTTAGCCTGGCTTTCACTATTCTTACGAATAGTATAGTGTAGATTGCCCTCAATTAAACGAAAATTCCCTTTTTTAATATCTGTAGTTAATGGGTCCCCTTTTATAGTTTTACCAAACTGGCTACTCTCTGGCACAGTAAATTTGATATTTGCCCCGTTATCCTTAAGAATAAAAACAGAAGAAGACTGTTTTGTAGAATGATACAATTCTTTTGTGAAGTATACCAACTCATCTACTGTCCATTTTTTAGACTTATTATTAGTATATTCATCTCGTATCTGATTAGCTATAATATTTTCAGTCTTTTGGACTTCATTGTCAGTCTTACGATAATTTTGATATGCATCCTTTGATATTGTAGGATCCGCACCTGGTATATTAATATCAATCGCATGACTTCCTAACGTAACACAGCTTAAACATAATGCAGCCATCAATATACGTTTCATAATAGACTCTCATCCTTTCACATAATGTCTCTCAAATAGTATATATGTATAGAATATCATATTTTAGTTGACATTTAGTAGTACAATATAAGTATAGAATTAAGGAGATGATACATATGAGATTTACAAAACGTATGCTCGTCATGACCTTTTTAGCCGTGACTGCTGCTGTATCTACAGGATTTGCTTACGATTACGTATGCAATGGTACTCAAGCCAATTGTAATTGTAATACTAATACACAATATAACTGTAATAACATTAGCAATACAACTTGTAACAATACTAGCCAAAGTTATTGTAGCCCAAACTCTAATACAAGAGGATGTGGCGGATATAGAAAATAATATATCGGATACGACAAAAGCCTATAGTACTGAATATGTACTATAGGCTTTAATACTTAAAATATATTTCTTATACTATTACTCGACAAAGTGTGTATGCTTAACGCGCCAATGTGTCATTTTATTGAACAACCAAAAGCTATAAATGCCAAAGGTAATAAAGGTGAAGAACCACCATTTAATATAACTACCAAATAGTTGTGTACCAGTTCCATCAAAGTAAAGTCGTTTGCCGTTAATAATCGTATTACGGCAAATCCAGCTTCGGAACATAACCTCCGCCCAAGGAAATGCAATGCCGAAGGTGCATATCGTAATCAAAAATGCTGCCAAACTATACCCGATATATCCGAGTACAGATCCTTCAAATCGAGATTCCATTTGTCCTGTCATAAAGTTTACTCCTTATAAAATAATTTAACTGGCAAGTAAGCCAACATTTTACGGTTAACTTCATCGCCTACTTTACTAAACCAGTGATAAAACGACGCTAAGTTGTACCATTAAT
>OGEQ01002805.1_pt1 | contig 10991 bp, 11 predicted proteins | sample 1570731 | NCBI WGS metagenome assembly OGEQ01 (sample SAMEA2582132, study PRJEB24529) | metagenome | biome: Human gut stool | place: China | collected 2011 | reverse complement strand
TCTACTTTTATCTTTTTTGGAAATGTACTCTTTACTTCTACATCTTCTGGATTTTTCTTCAGTTCTTTTAGCATAGATTCAATCTTCTCTTCCGTAGTATCCCCTTCTATTTGAACTTCTTCCTGTTCCAGTGCCTGAGTCTGTACATTTACATAATACAGTTCATAAGTTCCCTCACCCGTATCATTTTTCTTACAGGACATAAGGAGCGCCACGCATATAAGAATCCCTAACAAAGCTGTAAATTTCCTTCGTTTATTCATACTGCCTCTCCTTTCTATGACACGTAAGTCAATGGAATTTTCACTGTAAATGTTGTTCCTTTTCCCGGCTGACTGTAAACCTTAATTGCACCTCTGTGCATAACAATTGCACTTCTTGCAATCGCAAGTCCAAGTCCGGTTCCTCCGATTTCTCTGGAGTGAGACTTATCTACCCGGTAGAATCTCTCAAAAATATGATCTGTCTCCTCCGGTGCGATTCCAATGCCGGAATCAGCCACTTCAATATAAAACAACTTGTGATCTGCATTTAACGCCACATGCACCCAGCCATTTTCCTGATTATATTTAATCGCATTTTCCACCAGGTTTGTGATTGCAAGCGATAATTTTACTTCATCTACCTCCGCAGTCACCGGTCGGAAACTTTCAAACACCACCTCTATATTATTTTTTGCCGCAATTGGACGAAGCTGTTTTAATATTCTTTCCACAAGAGTATTAATGTTCACGGAAGAAATATTCATCGTATCCGCTGTTTTGTCCATTTTAACGAGAGATAGAAGATCATTAATAATCTTGTTCTCGCGCTCTATTTCTTCTGACAGATCCCCCATAAACTCCTTGTATAACTCCACCGGAACATCTTCCTGTGTCAGCAATGAATCTGATAATACCTTCATAGACGTAAGTGGTGTTTTCAATTCATGAGACACATTTGACACAAATTCTGTCCTTGAATCATCCAACACCCGGAGTCTTCCCAGCATTTTATTAAATGCTTCTGTCATCTGTCTCGTCTCTGTATATGCATTTTCATGGAGCATACTTTCATCATAGCCCGCCGTTGCATTTTCCAGTGATCTGGTAATTCTGATGAATGGCCGGACCATAAGCTTACTGAATACCAGTGCTATAAGCACCCAAATGATCAGGATTACGCCTCCTACTGTTCTGACACTTGACCGAAGTTCATGAAGTGTATCTACGATCGTATCTGTGGACACACTGACTAACATAACGCCCTTTACTTCATTGGTCTGTGAATCAGCAATCGGTGAAGTCACTTCAATATAGCGGTTCCCTGAATCATAATGGCTGGTTCCCTGCCCTTTTAAACACTGAATCACATCACCTGAAACAATGGTCTTTCCATCGTCCATTCCATATGTATCTTCCATAATCTGAAAATTATCATCGATCAACATCACCCGACCATTGTAAATATTTGTCAACTGGTCGAGTTCTGTCTTTATAAATTCTGAATTTTTTCCCTTCAGGTCACTGCTGTCACCCAATTGATTGCATAGAATTGTACATTGACTCTGAATCTCGGCAGTGCGTACATTCACTGCCCTTTTTTCATAAGTACTAAGGAGTACCCCTTCAATGATCAGCACCGGAATGATCCCTGCCAGAATGATCAGGAATCCAATCTGAAACCTGAGACTCCCTAGTCTGCTTCTTTTCAAATACTTCTTAACCCCTAAAATAATAACCAACTCCCCACTTCGTATGTACATACTTCGGATCACTCGGATTCTTTTCTATCTTCTCCCGAAGTCTCCGGATATGTACATCGACAGTTCTTGCGTCACCGGGATACTCATATCCCCATACGATATTCAGAAGATTCTCTCTGCTATAGACTTTATCCTGATTCATTGCAAGAAGCTCCAGAAGATCAAATTCCTTTGCTGTCAGATTCACTTCTCGTTCTCCGATCACAACTCTTCTTCCTTCGCAGTCGATCTTCATATCGCCTTTGACGATCTGTCTTCCTTCCGGCCGTTCCTCTGTCTGTCTTTCGGTCCTTCTCATGATTGCCTTGATTCTTGCCTTCACTTCCAGAATGTTAAATGGCTTCGTGATATAATCATCTGCACCATATTCCAGTCCGAGGATCTTGTCCATATCCTCGCCTTTTGCTGTCAGCATCACAATTGGCACATCAGAAAATTCACGTACCTGCTGACACACCTGAAATCCATCCAGTTTAGGCAACATCACATCCAAAAGAATAATGTTATACTTATTCTCACGGATCAGTTTCAATGCTTCCTCACCGTCATAGGCACAGTCCACATCCATACCATCTTGTTCCAGACTGAACCTTATTCCCTTCACAATCAGTTTTTCATCGTCTACTACTAATATATTCATACTGCCCTCGATTCTATACAGGGACGGGAGATTTCCAAAAATCCCCCGTCCCCATATATATTTTTATATAAGTTTTTCAAGTGTCGTTATCCACCATTACAGTTCGCAGTTATTGACAGTTCTCGGGAACGGAATCACGTCACGGATATTACCCATTCCTGTCTTCCCGGTATTTTAAAATTGCCTGTGCACGCACATCACCAATTCCATTTAATGTCAGCAATTCTTCTTTTGAAGCTGTATTCAAATTAACTTTTCCGTCATCCTGCCCGGATACATTTTCCACAGCCTGCACACTGAATGTCTCATCACTCTCAGATGCATTTCTGGTTGACGTAACTTTTCCGGAATCTACCTCTTCCTGTGACGGAACATAAATCTGCTGCCCGTCCTTTAGAAGTTCAGCCTGATTCAGATAAGAAAAAGCGGCAGTTGTAGTCATACCTCCTGCTGCCTCTATCGCTTCAAAAACTCTGCTATCCTGTTGTAATTCATAGACTCCTGGCTGATTTACATTGCCGCACACATGTACATACAGCTTCTCTGGTCTATCTTCTGTGTCAGGCACCGCATCATCTTTCTTCTTAGCAGTGTCTTCTTCCTTCACTTTTCCGACATCTTCTGTGGTATCTTCTCTTGAGTCTTCCGGTGTACTTTCCGGTTCTTCTTCCCTGACAGACACTGTCTTAAGATCTGTCTCCTGTGACTTTTTCTGGCAGCCCACACAAAATACCACGCACATAATTACAACCACGCTTCTGATAAAATACCTGTAATTCCACCTTGTCCTACTCATATGTCCTCCTTTGTAATTCTCATACAAAGTGGCTTGTACCCTCAAAATGTAAGACAGTTTTATTTTACTATCTCCATTCCAAAATTGCAACTGCGATCCGCCAAAGAGACGTAAAATCACTTCTATTATTTCCACTGAAAAATTGCAATTCCAATCAGTGCTATCCCCATGCCGATTACTTTTCTCCATTCCAGAGGTTCTTTATCAACCCCAAACAATCCGAGAAGTTCAATCCCATAAGCTACGATCAACTGTGCGATAACGATCAGTAATGCTGCTTTTGCCGGGCCAAGCTGGTTCATTGCCCGAATTACTGTAAGTGTAATTCCAGCCCCGATCACTCCTCCTAAAAGCAGATATCTGGGCTCTACTTTCATAAGTACCATCGGATTATCTCTACCTGCAATCAGCCAGGCAATCAGACAGACGGCAAATGCAGTAAGCTGCACCCATGCATTGCCAACCCACATACCTGTTGTCTTGGTAACTTCTGTATTAAAAACACCTTGTATACTCATCAATGCCCCTGATAAAAGAGCAATAAAAAAACCGACCATTGTGATACCTCCTTACCTGTCGTAATTAGTATATCCATGCGTCGGTTTTTATATTCCTTTTTATAAATGCCAGATACATTTCATGATGCCTGCGGATTGCTCCACATTTTTTCACTCTGCTATTATTACAGAACCTTTTTCAAAATCTCCAGCATCTCATCTACATGCTCTTTTTCAATCACAAGTGGCGGAACCAGGCGAAGTACATTCCCCTTTGCACTGATAATAAGAAGTCCTTCTTTCAGTGCCTCCGAGCTAATCTCTCCTACCGGCTTCTTAACCTTAATCCCCTGGATAAGTCCAATTCCTCGTCTCTCCAGAACTGCGTCATTTGCTGCAACAAGTTCATCCAGCTTTTCTGTCAGATACGCGCCAATCTCACGCACATGAGCTGTGAGATCATATTTTTCAAATAACTCCAGCGTCTTGGCAACTGCTGCACACGCCAGCGGATTTCCACCATAAGTTGTTCCGTGATCTCCCGGCTCAAGAGAATATTCTGCCACTTCTTTTGTCATGGCAAATGCTCCTACCGGAACTCCATTTCCAATTGCTTTTGCCATCGTCATGATGTCCGGTTTTACACCATATCCCTGCCATGCAAACATAGAACCTGTACGTCCCATACCACACTGAATCTCATCACAAATCAGAAGAATTCCTTCTTCATCACAAATCTGGCGGAGTCCTTTCATAAATTCATCAGTAGCCGGAGTGATTCCGCCTTCCCCCTGAAGAGCTTCCAGAATAATTGCGCATGTCTTATCACTTACCAGTGCTTTTACACTGTCAAGGTCATTATATTTTGCAAATTTCACGCCCGGTATCAGTGGCTCAAATGGCGTTCTGTAATGCTCTGTTCCGGTAACAGACAATGCTCCCATACTTCTTCCATGAAAAGAATCTTCCATAGCAATGAACTCATAACGTCCGGTACCTTTTTTGTAAGCATATTTTCTGGCAGCTTTTAATGCACCTTCAATTGCCTCTGTACCACTGTTAGTAAAAAATACTTTATCCATCTCACATGCTTTCAAAAGTGCTTTTGCTGCTTTTCCGCAAGTTGTATTATAGTATAAATTCGAAGTATGTGTCAGAAGATCGATCTGATTTTTTAATGCAGTCTTATACTCTTCATTACTGTATCCAAGTCCACATACCGCAATTCCTGCCGCAAAATCCAGATACTTCTTTCCTTCTGTATCATAAAGATAAACACCCTCACCATGATCTAAGACAACCGGAAAACGGTTATATGTATGGACCAGTTCTGAGTTTGTCTCTTCCATATATGTATTTGTCTGATTATTCTCCATCATAATACCTTCTCTCACTGTCATTTAAAATAGCTGTACCAATTCCTTTGTTTGTAAAGATTTCAAGCAGCAGGCAGTGTGGAATTCTTCCATCTAGAATATGAACCCTGGATACCCCACTCTCAATAGCCTCGATACAGTTGTTGATTTTTGGAAGCATTCCGCCACCGATATATCCATCTCCCACCAGCTTATGAGCCTCTGATACTGTCAGTTCAGAAATCAGTGTGGATGAATCCTGTGGATCCTTATAGACTCCTTCAATATCTGTCAGAAATGCAAGCTTCTCTGCTTTCATAGCTTTTGCAATCGCACATGCTGCATCATCTGCATTAATATTGTATGTATTGTTGTCATCGTCCAGTCCTACCGGGCAAATGATTGGAAGAAAATCTTTTTCCAGAAGATCGTAAAGAATATCTGCATTTACATTTGTCACATCACCGACAAATCCGATATCTTCACCATTTGCATATTTTTTCTTTACAGAGAGAAGTCTTCCGTCTTTTCCACTGATGCCGATCGCGCGGACTCCCAGGCTCTCTACAAGCTGAACAAGACTTTTATTTACCTTGCCCAGAACCATCTCAGCCAGCTCCATAGTTGCCTCATCGGTCACACGAAGTCCATTCTTAAATTCCGGTTTCATACCAACTTTTCCAACCCAGCGGCTGATTTCCTTGCCGCCGCCATGAACAATGATCGGTTTGAAGCCTACCAGTTTCAAAAGTGTGACGTCCTGAATGACTCTTGCTTTGAGTTCCTCGTCAACCATGGCACTTCCACCATATTTTACTACGATAATCTTACGGTTAAAACGCTGAATATATGGAAGCGCCTCAATCAGTACTTCTGCTTTATCCAAATATTGCTGCATATCTTTATTCATGTCCAAAAACTTCCCTTCTGTCGTCCAACTACTAGTTTCTAACAATTATCTGTACTTTAACTTCTGTAATCTGCGTTAATATTGATATATTCATGTGTCAGATCACAGCCCCATGCGGTCGCACTGTAATCGCCCATTTTGATATCTGCCGTTGCTGTGATCTCAGGCTCAGATAAAATCTTTGTGGCTACTTCTTCACTATAATCTGTTGCCACACCATTTTCAATAATCTGAAGCTTTCCAGCCTTACTTTCAAAGAACAGATCCACCTTTTCCGGATCAAACTGTACACCGGAATATCCCATTGCACAGAGGATTCTTCCCCAGTTTGCATCATGTCCGGCAATTGCAGCCTTTGTAAGATTGGAGCATACAACTGATTTTGCAAGTGTCTTTGCCTGCTTTATACTCTCTGCTCCTACGACTTTCACCTCAAATAAAGCAGTCGCTCCTTCTCCATCTCCTGCCATTTTCTTGGCAAGTGTCTCGTTGACCATGTGAAGTGCCTCTTTAAATGTCTCATACTCCGGACTTGCGTAAGTGATCTCCTGATTGCCTGCCAGACCATTTGCAAGAAGAATTGCTGTATCATTAGTAGATGTATCTCCATCTACAGAAATCATGTTATAAGTATCTTCTACGTCTTCACTCAGCGCCTTTTGCAGTGCCTCTTTTGTAATTGCGGCATCTGTTGTGATAAATGCAAGCATCGTGCACATATTCGGGTGGATCATACCGGAACCTTTGGACATCCCTCCGATTGTGACTGTCTTGCCGCCAATCTCTATCTCAACTGCCATCTCTTTTTCTACTGTATCAGTAGTCATGATTGCAAGAGCTGCATCGTGTCCGCTCTGTAGACCTTCTGCTTTCTTTCCTGCCAGCACCTGGATTCCGTCCACCAGCTTCTGCATCGGAAGCTGCATTCCGATGACTCCTGTAGAACCAACCAGGACACCTACTGCGAAAAAATAAATGCTGCCTCGGCTGTCTCTTTGCAATATCCCATGCCTTCTTCACCGGTACATGCATTGGCAATTCCTGAATTTACAACAACTGCCTGCACGCCTGCGCCACTGTCTACTATCTGGCGATCCCATTTAACCGGGGCTGCCTTTACAACATTTGTTGTAAATGTTCCTGCAGATACACAAGGCACCTGGCTATAGATCAATGCCATGTCGGTACGTCCCTGATATTTAATCCCTGCGGCTGTACTTGCAGCCTCATATCCCTTCGCAGCTGTTACGCCGCCTTTTATCTGTTTCATATATTCCTCCTGAAGTTTCCTTCTATTTATTCACTTATTTTACAAAGCTTTTTCTTCATATTCAAGAATGCCTCGGCATTCTTATGATGCCTGCAGATTGCTCTGCACTTCACACTTGCCTCATTCTCAGTTACTGAATAAATGCAGTGATATTCGCCTCATTTAATATAAAGTCATAATAATTCAAATCTTCCCGCTTCTTCCAGCCAATCTCTTTCCAGAATGCATTTCCTATATCATTCTTTGTAAATGCAATTAAAGAAACATTGTTGATTCCTTCTGTTTTTAATGCTTCCATTGCAAATACAACCATTGCTTTTCCAATTCCGCGCATGCGGTATGCTTCATCCACACAGACATGATAGAGACACCCTCGTCTTCCATCATGTCCACATAAAATAGCACCAACAATCTTATCATCTTCAACTGCCACCACACTCGTTGTTGGATTTCTCTTTAAGAAGCGCTCCACACCTTCTTTTGAATCATCCACACTTCGAATTCCGAAACCATGTATTTTCATCCAAAGATCATGCACCTGTTCATAATCTTCAATTGTCATTGTTCGTATCATTTTATTTCTCCCCTCAGATTTGTTCTATGGGAACATCGGAACAAGTTCCAGTCCTTCGCTTTCCGGAAGTCCAAAAAGAAGGTTCATATTCTGAACCGCCTGTCCAGCTGCACCTTTTACAAGGTTATCGATGGCTCCCATCATAACAATACGGTTCGTTCTTGGATCCAATTTGAATCCGATATCTACATAATTGCTGCCTTCTACCCATTTTGTCTCCGGACATACGCCTTCACCAAGCACACGCACAAACTTCTCGTCTGCATAATATTTATCATAAATTGCTTTTACTTCTTCACCTGTTACATCTTTTTTCAATGTAGCATACTCTGTTGCCAGTATTCCACGATTCATCGGAACAAGATGTGGTGTGAAACTGATGGTCACATTTTCACCTGACGCATATCCAAGCTGTTCTTCAATCTCCGGTGTATGTCTGTGAGATGCTACACCGTAAGCTTTCATGTTCTCATTGACTTCACAGAAAAGATTCGGAACCTTTGCTCCTCTTCCTGCTCCGGAAGTACCGGATTTCGCATCTACAATGAGTGTCCTCATATCAATGATCCCTTCTTTTGCCAGCGGATATGCTGTCAGAATAGAGCAAGTTGTATAGCAGCCCGGATTAGCAATCAGTCTTGCGCCTTTTACTTTATCACGGTTCACTTCGCAAAGTCCATAAACAGCTTCTTCAATAAATTGCGGACTCTTGTGCTCGATACCATACCATTTTTCATATACCTTAACATCTTTGATACGGAAATCTGCACTTAAATCTACAATTTTTGTCTTGCCTAAAATATTCTCGTTAATGACAGAAGCCAGAAATCCCTGAGGAGTCGCTGTAAAAATCACATCTACCTGATCTGCCAATGCTTCGATATTATCATCCATGCATTTTGCATCTACAATCTGAAACATATTGCGATATACATCTGCATACTTCTGATCAATATAGCTTCTTGAGCCATACCACACAATTTCTGCCTCCTTATGTCCCATTAAAATACGAACGAGTTCTCCACCTGCATAGCCTGTGGCTCCGATGATTCCTACTTTTATCATTTTTGTACCTTCCTTATATTGTAAAATCTAAAACTATCTAAGGTATGTGACAGCTAATTGCAGACACAACCAGTTTTTTTCGCCCGTTGTGCCGCTTATCTCTGACTTCTTCCGCAAACTCGCCAAAAGGCGGCTCAAACAATGCTTCAGAAGTCAGGCTATGCTCACGAGCTTACCAAAAAACTGATTGACTGTCTGAAATCAGCTCTCACATACCAATTATACTTTTACTACTTAAATATGGCGTCAAAACCAGGGGGACGTTCCACCTTACCTTTACTGGTCAAACTATCATTGTATACACTTCAAGCTATGTGCATGATTATACAACTTATATGTATAATATTCAAGTGTTTATGCATAACTTTTTAATATTATGCATATTATCTAATCTCATGAATACTTTTGCACAATTTCACAGCATATTTTAATCTTTACTCTTTATCCTTCTGCCTGTAAAAGTGCGACGGCTAATAACTTCTGCAGTAGAATTTTCTCAGTTCCTGTGACTTTGAGCTATGGAAATGAGACTGAAGAAATCATGGCAGCCTTTGCTGACATGATTTTTGTTCTGTCAGGCTTGTCGGAATGCTTTGTGCAACGGAGTGACGGCTCAAATACTTTCGTAAGCAAATTCATAGTTTTTTCTGTTTCTTACGGGCGAATCTGTCCATCTCCAAAAATCACATACTTTGTCGTAGTAAGCGCTTCTAATCCCATTGGTCCTCTTGCGTGTAATTTCTGTGTGCTGATTCCTATCTCTGCTCCGAATCCGAATTCGAATCCATCTGTAAATCTGGTCGATGCGTTGACATACACTGCTGCCGCGTCGATTTCATCCTGGAATTTCAGCGCATTTGTATAATCTTTTGTAATGATGGACTCGGAATGTCCGGTGTTATACTTATTAATATGTGCAATCGCTTCTTCTATAGAAGAAACTGTCTTCACGGAAATGATTGCATCCAGATATTCTGTGCCCCAGTCTTCCTCTGTTGCCGGCACAATCTCCGGTACAATCTCACGGATACGCTCATTGCCTCGAACTTCTACACCTTTTTCATGAAGTGCTTTATAAATAGCCGGAACTGCCTCTTCCGCAATCTTTTCATGAATTACAAGTGACTCGCATGCATTGCATACGCCAAGTCGCTGCGTCTTTGCATTGACAATAATCGGTACTGCCATGTCAAGATCTGCTGTCTCGTCCACGAAAATGTGACAGTTTCCAGTTCCTGTCTCAATGACCGGAACTGTACTGTTCTGCACTACATTTGCAATGAGTCCTGCCCCGCCTCTCGGAATCAGAACATCAATGTATTCATTCAGTTTCATCATCTGATTTACGACCGCTCGGTCTGTATTTTCAACAAGAAAGATTGCGTCCTCAGGAAGATTACATTTTTTCAAACCGTCCTGAATCACTTTTGTCACAGCAAGATTGGAATGGATTGCATCAGAACCTCCACGCAGGATTACAACATTTCCTGTCTTAAAGCAAAGTCCAAATGCATCAGCCGTTACGTTCGGGCGCGATTCATAAATGATTCCGACCACCCCAAGTGGAACCACTCTTTTTCCTATACGAAGACCATTCGGTCTGACCTTTTCCCACAGTGTTGCACCAATTGGATCTTCCAGATCAGCAATCTGTCTGAGACCTTCAGCCATTCCGGCAATTCTTTCTTCCGTCAGACGAAGACGGTCAATCAGAGATGCTTTCATACCGTCTTTCTCAGCTTTTTCAATATCCTTTTCATTTTCTGCTATAAGATAGCTTTTCTGATTTTCCAGTTCTTCCGCTACTCTTCGAAGTCCTTCGTTTTTCTGGTTCTGAGAAAGATGCTGCACCTGTGCAGACACTGCTTCTATTGTACTTGTTCTTTTTAACAAAATGCCTTTTCCTATACGAAAATAGACAAGACTTACATCTTGTCTATTTTATCTTATCCTTTTGAAATGATTTGTCAAGTTTTTACTTCCAGTCAAACTTCCGATAATAGTAAACTCATACAAATCCTACAAATCTTTTATGATATAGAATTTATTTTTTTAATTGTATTTTCAGTTTATTTGTGTTACACTACATCTACATCAAATTTCGGGCACGATATTTTCATTATATTTCAACGCCTACAGA
>OGEQ01002802.1_pt1 | contig 11000 bp, 10 predicted proteins | sample 1570731 | NCBI WGS metagenome assembly OGEQ01 (sample SAMEA2582132, study PRJEB24529) | metagenome | biome: Human gut stool | place: China | collected 2011 | reverse complement strand
CACAAACTTTATAGATGCAGCGATCAATCGGGTTAAAAACTTTATCCGCAAAAGTCTTTTGTTTTGTTGCGATATGGTACATATATTTTCCCATCGGAATGACCAGTATCAAGAAAATTGCCAGTGTGAGTATAATCTGTAACATCTCTCTTCCTCCTGTTGCTGTCCTTTTTCTTTTCTCACAATTTCTCCGGATGTATCAGCGCATACACAAGATATCCGGCAAGTAATAAAACTAAAATTCCAAGAACGATCATCTTTATATCCTCCTATTTTTCTTTTGGATTGATCAGCGATTCACAAAAATTCGCAAATAATTTTACACATCCAAAACAAATAATTAAAATTCCTAGTGCAATTAAATCCATCATATTTTTTTCCTCCTTGCTGTTCCCTATTGTAGGACATTGCAAATAAAATCTGTATTAAGCTGAAATGGATTCGAAAAAAGGGGGATTGTGAAACACCTTCTCTTGAATTAGCATTTAAAATTGCAGAAATATTTGAGGTTTCGATCGACAAAATTTTTGAATATAGGAAGGAGAACTAATATGAATGAACAAACTATAATTTTATTTTTTCTTATTGTTTCATTAGGTGTAACACTCAGCCTATATATTTTTAAAGCTAAGAAACAGATGAATTATATGGGGGATGAACGGTGGGAAATGATACAACTAAAATCATACAGAATTGCCAGTATCTCCACTTGGCTTTTAATAATAGTACTTTTAATTTTGCCCATTTTCGTAGACAGCCAATCTACAATCACCATACAACGACTAACCATTTTTTGTCTATTTTACATTGGAGCCCGTAATCTTCTTGAACTTTCTGCAATAATATATTTTGATAAACAATTATAAATAAGTTTTGAACTCAGTAGATACGGACGTTCCGCCTTCTGGAAGAACCGTCGAATTGCTTCCTGCATTTTTTATCGCGGTTAATATTCTGGCATTGACCTCTTCGTCCCAAAAGTATACCTTGTTACATTTGCAGATTCCCCCGAAATCTTAAGAAACTCAGTGGCTTTTTATAACATTCTATAGTATGCTAAAAACAAAAAGGAGTTTTGCACAATGTTTCACAACAAAGTAGTTGTCATCACAGGCGGCGCACAAGGTATTGGAAAATGTATTGCCGAAGAATTTAAAAAGAACAACGCTTTTGTCTGTATCATCGACAAACAGCCAAATGATTACTTTGTCGGCGATTTGGCTGAAAAAGAAGTTCTGCACCGCTTTGTGGAAACAGTAATTGCTGACTATGGCAAGGTAGACTATCTGATCAATAACGCACTGCCGCTAATGAAAGGGATCGAGGAATGTTCCTATGAAGAATTTAACTACGCTTTAAAAGTAGGCATAACAGCGCCATTCTATCTTACAAAGCTTTTTCTTCCGTACTTTGCTCCTGATGCGGCACTGCTGCTAAAGGCGGTATAGCAGCTCTTACGCACTCCCTTGCTGTCAGTCTTGCCGGGAAAGTTCGTGTAAATTCAATATCTCCCGGTTGGATCGATACCGCTTACACAAAATATGACGGTGCAGATGTGATTCAACACCCTGCCGGCCGCGTTGGGAATTCCCTGGATATTGCCAATATGGTACTATACCTTTGTTCCGATAAAGCAGGTTTTATCACTGGGGAAAATATATGTATTGACGGCGGCATGACGAAGCAGATGATATACCACAATGATTATGGATGGACTCTGAATCAGGAAAATAATTGAGAAAGAGGGGCGTATCACAATACATGATACCCCCACTTTGAAACCTTAAGTATTACATTTTCCGAACACAACCACTTCTGATTTACTGATATTTTTCATTCTATAAAATCCTAATCTAAAATCTTTCCGCCAATCGAAACTGTCACGACCTGCCATGGAATAAATTTTCCGCTGTTTTGCAGTGCTTTCTTTGCCGCCATTTCCAGGCCTCCGCAGCATGGCACTTCCATACGAAGAATTGTTACACTCTGAATCTCATTTTCCGCAATGATCTGTGTCAGCTTCTCACTGTAATCTCCTTCATCCAGCTTAGGACATCCAATAAGTGTTACTTTTCCACGCATAAACTCCTGATGTACATTTGCGTATGCATAAGCTGTACAATCTGCAGCAATCAACAGTTTCGCCCCATTAAAATACGGTGCATGTACCGGAACCAGTTTGATCTGGCATGGCCACTGTGCCAGCTGTGACGACTGTGCGGCACACTTTTGCTCGGTATTATGACCGCTTTCTGGATGAAGCTGTCTCATTCGCTGTCCCGGACAGCCGGAAAATTCTGTCGTTGACTGCTCTGCTTTTTTTCTCTGGTTTTCCAGCACTGCCTGCTCACATGCGTCCCGGTCCCCCTCCTGAGCCGCCCGCAGCAACTCCATGGCGCCATTCATCGCTTGATCCGGGGGGCGATCTTCTTTTTCATCACCACGGTGGTACCCCGGCCAGCCACGGACCGCACCTTTAAACTATCCATAAAGCTCTCCATGATGGTGAAGCCCATGCCGCTGCGTTCCTCTCCTCCGGTGGTGAACATGGGCTGCCGGGCCTTTTCCACATCCGGGATGCCCCGGCCGTAGTCCCGCACCGTGATCTCCAGCACTTGTCCGGTACAGATCCGGACCTTCACCGTCACCTTGCCGATCCGGTCCGGGTACGCATGGACGATGGCGTTGGTGGCCGCCTCAGAAACGGCGGTCTTGATGTCCTCCAGCTCGTTGAGAGTGGGGTCCATCTGTGCCGCGAAGCAGGCCACCGCGGAGCGGATAAACCCCTCGTTGCTGCTCTGGCTGGGAAACTGCAAAGTGACTTCATTTTCCGTCTTTATTTTCATTATGTAAACCTCCCGTTATTGAATGGAAACCAGCCGCCCGATGCCGGCAGCGTCCAGAACACGGCGGGCCTGCTCCGGCACGTTCCGGAGCACAACGCTGCCCTCCATCAGCTGCATCCGCTGCTGAGACCGAAGGATCAGGGCGATCCCGGAGCTGTCCATAAAGGTCACGCCCGCAAAGTCTAAGATCAGACTTCGGGGAAGGGCCGCATCAATGGCGATCTCCACTTCCTTCAAGGCATTTCTGGCCCCGTGATGGTCCATTTCTCCGCTGAATTCCAGCAACAGCTCCCGGTCTGTGTCCCGCGCTCGTATATCCATACTATTCCCTCTTTTGTCGAATTTTATCCCCATTTGTCAAATCAGCTCAGAAGGTACTCTGCTCCGATCAGATCTGTTGGGGAATGGCTTGTCTTACGGTGATGGTAGCATATTCGCCGGACAGGTTTCTGTCGAAGCCGGGTGCGACTGTCATATTTTTTATGTAAATCTCTGCCGGTTATCTCTCACCTGCCGTATCACGGTCAAAATCGACGGAAAACGTTCCCTTAATGCGCCCATGGCCCTGCCTTCGGGCCCATAATAGCGCACTTGAAATTTGCAGCAAAAAAAGCGGCCCATGCGTAAAACGCATAGGCCGCTCTTTTCGTGCAGTCAAAGCAGATTAGATCCAGTTTTCAAAAACGGTTTTTCCGTTAGTACACCGCTTCGCCGGTATAAACCAGCTTGGCGTCGCCGGTGAGGGTGATCTTCTCGTCGGTGTAGTTCACCACCAGATCACCGCCGGCAGCCCGGACGGTCACATCCCGTCCCTTTTCGCACATACCGTTGGCCACGGCCGCCACCACAGCGGCGCAGGCACCGGTGCCGCTGGCCATGATCTCGCCGCTGCCCCGCTCCCAGACCCGCATTTTGATGGTGCTGGGATTCACCACGCGAATAAACTCTGCGTTGATCCGCTCCGGGAAATAGGGAGCCTGCTCAAACCGGGGACCGAGGAACTCCACATCCACATCGTCGATCCGGGGGCAGAAGGCCACGCAATGGGGCTCTCCCACGTCTACGCAGGTGATGTTGAAGGACTGGCCGCCGATGAACACCGGATAATCCACCACCGTCTTTTCCGCGATGGCAAACCGGAAGGCCGCCGCATCCAGAGAGGCACGGCCCATATCCACACAGGCGGAAGTCACAAGACCGTTGGCGGTGTAGAGGTGTACCTCCCGGACGCCGGCACCGGTCTCGATCCGCATATCTTCCTTTTTCACCAGACCGTTGTCATACAGGTACTTGCCCATGCAGCGCAGGGCGTTGCCCGCCGTGGCGCTCTCGCTGCCGTCGGCGTTGAACAGCCGGATCTTCGCATCGGCAATGTCGGAATGCTCCATCAGGACGATCCCGTCGGCGCCGATGCCGTAGTGCCGGTCACAGAAGGTGACGCACAGGGACTCCGGGCAGGTGATCTCGCCGTGGAAGTTTTCCAGGAAGATGTAATCGTTTCCGCAGGTCTGCAACTTGGAGAATTTCAGCTTCTGACGCTCGCTGCGGAGGTGGCAGATGTCGATGAGCTCCGTGTTCCGCTGGTTGTAGCGGCTGGCCAGAATATCCGTCAGCGCATTGGCGGTATCCAAAGAGGTCAGGCACGGGATCCCCAGCTGGACGCAGCGGTGGTTCAGATGGATGAAGTCCCGGATATAGATGGGCTCCGTGGAGCCGGTGAGGATCACATAGTCGATCCGGCCGTTTTCAAGGAGCTGGAACACCCGGTTGTCCTTCCCCAGCTTGCCCACGATTTCCACATCGGTACCCAGACGGGAGATCTCTCTGGCGGTGCCGTCGGTGGCGTAGAGCTTGTAGCCCATTTCGTCCAGCTTCCGGGCGATGTTGACGATCTCCGGCTGATCCCGGTGGTTCACGGAGATCAGCACGCCGCCGCGGGTCTCCTTCTCCACCTTGTATCCGGCAGAGACAAGGCCCTTGAACATGGCCTCCTGCATATTTTTGCCAAGGCCCAGCACCTCGCCGGTGGATTTCATCTCCGGGGAGAGGGCAGCGTTGGCATCGGTGATTTTCTCAAAGGAGAACACAGGCACCTTCACGGCCACATAGGGGGGCTGGCGGTACAGACCGGTGCCATAGCCCAGAGAGGCCAGAGGCTGACCCACCATAACGCGGGTAGCCAGATCCACCATGGGTACGCCGGTGACCTTGGAAATGTAGGGCACCGTGCGGCTGGCGCGGGGATTCACCTCAATGACGTACAGCTCGTTCTGGTAGATCAGATACTGAATATTGATGAGGCCATGGGTTCCCAGAGACAGGGCCAGCTTTTCCGAGCAGTCCACAATGACCTTCAGCATCTTATCTCCGATGGAGAAGGGCGGATAGACAGCGATGGAGTCGCCGGAGTGGACACCGGTGCGCTCGATGTGCTGCATGATGCCGGGGATCAGGACGTCCTTGCCGTCGGAAATGACATCCACTTCCAGTTCCTTGCCCATGAGGTACTGGTCCACCAGCACCGGGTTTTCGATCTTGCCGGAGAGAATGACCTCCATATAGGTCCGCACGTCCTCGTCATTGTGAGCGATGACCATGTTCTGGCCGCCGATGACGTAGGAGGGGCGCAGCAGCACGGGATAGCCCAGCTCATGAGCGGCGTCCAGCGCCTCCTGCATACCGGTGATGGCCCGGCCCTGAGGCCGCTTGATAGAGAACCGCTCCAGCAGGGCATCGAACCGCTCCCGGTCCTCTGCCATGTCGATGGACTCAGCGCTGGTACCCAAAATGGGGATACCGTGGCTGTCCAGGAACTTGGTGAGCTTGATGGCCGTCTGGCCGCCGAAAGCTACCACCACGCCCACGGGCTTCTCCACCTCGATGATGTGCATGACATCCTCGGGGAACAGAGGTTCAAAGTAAAGGCGATCGGCGGTATCATAGTCCGTGGAGACGGTCTCGGGGTTGTTGTTGACGATGACTACCTCGTAGCCCAGCTCCTTCAGCGTCCAGACGCAGTGGACGGAGGAGTAGTCAAACTCAATGCCCTGGCCGATGCGGATGGGGCCGGAGCCAAGCACCATAATGACCGGCTTGCCGCTGCGGGGGAAGGTCCGGGATTCGCAGAACTTATCAAAAGAGGAATAGAAATAGGGAGTCTCGGCATCGAACTCCGCGCCGCAGGTGTCCACCATCTTGTAGACGGCGTCTTTCTTTTCACAGGGCAGCGCGGCAGCGCCGGAGAGTCGCTTGAGGGTATCGTCGGGATAGCCCATCTTCTTACCGGTCTCATAATGCTCAACAGTGAGGCCGTCCTTTTCCAGAGCCTTTTCAAATTCCGCCATTTTCTTCAGCTTTGCAAGGAACCAGCGGTCGATCCGGGTGATGCTGAAGATCTCGTCGATGGACGTACCGCCCTTCAGGGCCTCAAAGATGGTGAACAGCCGATGGTCATCCACCCGGCGGAGCCGCTCCCAGATGGGGGCGCGATCCTCGGGATCGTTTTTACGATTCAGGCTGTCCAGACCCACTTCCGCGCCGCGGACGGCCTTCATCAGCGCCATCTCAAAGCTGGGAGCGATGGCCATGACCTCACCGGTAGCCTTCATCTGGGTGCCCAGCTTGCGGCTGGCGTCGGCAAACTTGTCGAAGGGCCACTTGGGCATCTTCACCACGATGTAGTCGATGGTCGGCTCAAAGCAGGCGCAGGTCTTGCCGGTGATGTCATTTTTGATCTCGTCCAGGGTGTAGCCCAGGGCGATCTTGGTGGTGATCTTGGCAATGGGATAGCCGGTGGCCTTGGAGGCCAGGGCGGAGGAACGGGACACACGGGGGTTCACCTCAATGACCGCATATTCAAAGCTGTCCGGGTTCAGCGCCAGCTGCACATTGCAGCCGCCCACGATACCAAGATGGGTGATGATGTCCAGAGATGCCTTGCGGAGCATCTGGAATTCCTTGTCCGCCAAGGTCTGGGTGGGGGCCACCACGATGGAATCGCCGGTGTGGACGCCAACGGGGTCAAAGTTCTCCATGGAGCAGACGGCGATCACGTTGCCCACGCCGTCCCGCATGGTCTCAAACTCGATCTCCTTCCAGCCGAAGATGGCCCGCTCCACCAGAATCTGGGTAATAGGAGAGGCATCCAGACCGGTTTGGGCGATGATCCGCAGCTCCGCTTCGTTGGCAGCGGCGCCGCCGCCGGCACCGCCCAAAGTAAAGGCGGGACGGACGATGACGGGATAACCGATCCGCTCGGCCACCTCTAAGGCACCCTCTACCGTTTCGGCAATATCGGAGGCGATGACCGGCTGACCGATCTCCGCCATGGCTTCCTTGAACAACTCCCGGTCCTCGGCCCGGGAAATGGCCTTGGCATCGGTGCCCAGCAGGCGGACGCCCTGTTCCTCCAGAAAGCCCTCCTTATCCAACTGCATGGCCAAAGTCAGGCCGGTCTGGCCGCCCAGACCCGCCAGAAGGCTGTCGGGCTTTTCCTTCTTGATGATGCGCTTGATGGTCTCCGTGGTCAGAGGCTCCAGATAGATCTCGTCCGCCATGGCCTGATCGGTCATGATGGTAGCGGGGTTGGAGTTACACAGCACCACATTGACGCCCGCTTCCTTCAAAATGCGGCAGGCCTGAGCGCCGGCGTAGTCAAACTCAGCAGCCTGACCGATGACAATGGGGCCGGAGCCAATGACCAGAACTTTTTTGATACTTGTATCCAAAGGCATTAGACTCTGCCTCCTTTCATCAACTCTACAAACCGGTCAAAGAGGAAAGTCGTATCCTTGGGGCCAGTACAAGCCTCAGGATGGAACTGGACGGTAAACGCCTTCAGTTCCGGATAGTCGATGCCCTCGCAGGTGCCGTCATTGGCATTGACAAAACGAACCTTACCCAGTTTCACCGTGTCGCCGTCCACCGCGTAGCCGTGGTTCTGGCTGGTGATGTAAGTACGGACGCCGTTCAGATCCCGGACCGGCTGGTTCACGCCCCGGTGACCGTATTTCAGCTTATAGGTGCTGCCGCCGGCGGCCAGAGCCGTCAGCTGGTGGCCCAGACAGATGCCAAACATGGGTACCTTGCCCAGAAGCTTGCGGATCTGCTCGATTTGATACGTGTTTTCCGCAGGATCGCCGGGGCCGTTGGACAGCATTACGCCGTCGGGACCGGCGGCCAGGATCTCCTCCGCGGAGGTGGACGCAGGCAGGACCGTCACGGTGCAGCCCCGCTTCTGGAGCTCCCGGACAATGTTGCGCTTGGCGCCGTAATCCAGCAGGGACACCCGGAAGCACTCCTCCCCTTCCGCCGGATAGCGGTCGGGCTCCTTGCAGGAAACAGCCTCCACCACACCGGTGATGGCATAGGACGCAACCGGGGTCAGGTCAGCGGGGATCTCGTCGCAGATGGCGGCATTCATCACGCCGTGCTCCCGGATGATGCGGGTCAGTTCCCGGGTATCTACGCCGCACAGGCCCGGCACGCCCTGCTCTTTCAAGTATGTATCCAGATCGCAGTCCGTCCGGAAATTGGAGGGTGTGTCGCAGTATTCCCGAACCACATAGCCCTTCACGCAGCAGGCTCCTTCAAAATCCTCCCGGATGATGCCGTAGTTGCCGATCAGAGGATAGGTCTGCATAACGATCTGTCCGGCATAGCTGGGGTCCGTCAGGGTCTCGACGTAGCCGCACATACCGGTGGTGAACACCAGCTCACCCACGGTGTCGGTCTCCGCACCGAACCGGACGCCCTCAAATACCTGACCGTCCTGTAAGATCAAATAACCTTTTTTCATCATAATCTCCTCAGGCCGTCTTATTTGCCGGCCTCAGTCTCGCAGTAGATGCAGCGGTAAACACGCTTGGCCGGATCGGTCAGCAGGAATTCCTGAGGCAGCTCCTGCTCCACAGAGGTGATGCAGCGGGGGTTCTTGCACTTCAGCACGCCCCGGATCCGCTCCGGCAGCTTGAGGCTCCGCTTCTCCCGGAGCTGGCCCTCGTGAATGATATTCACGGTGATGGTGGGGTCCACATAGCCGATCAGATCCCAATCAAGGTCCATCTCACGGTCGATCTTAATGATGTCCTTCCGTCCCAGCTTGCCGCTGGTGACGTTCTTCAAAATAGCGACGGTGCAATCCAGCTTGTCCAGGCCCAGGATGTTGTACAGCTCCATGGCCTTACCGGCGGTGATGTGGTCAATCACGATGCCGTTCTGAATAGAATCAATAATCATGTCCGTTCTCTCCTCTCACTGAATACCCAGCAGCTTCATGATCAGCGCCATGCGGATGTAGCGGCCGTTCTGGGCCTGCTTGAAGTAGCAGGCGCGGGGGTCATTGTCCACCGCCACGGAGATCTCATTGACGCGGGGCAGCGGATGCAGGATCCGCAGATCCTCCTTGGCGTTTTCCAGCTTCTCCGGGGTGAGGATGTAGCTGTCCTTCAAGCGGAGGTAATCCTCCTCGTTGAAGAAGCGCTCCTTCTGGACGCGGGTCATGTACAGAATGTCCAGATCCGGCATGACCTCCTCCAGAGAGGTGGACTGGGTATAGGGAATGTTCTTGGACTTGACGTACTGCTCCTTGACGTAGCGGGGCAGCTTCAGCTCCTCCGGGGAGACAAACACGAACCGGACGCCGGTGTAGCGGCTCATGGCAGCCACCAGAGAATGGACCGTCCGGCCAAACTTCAGGTCACCGCAGAAGCCGATGGTCAGGTTGTCGAAATGACCCTTTTCCTTGTGGATGGTGATGAGGTCCGTCAGGGTCTGGGTGGGGTGGTTGTGGCCGCCGTCACCGGCGTTGATCACCGGCACCAAGGAGTGCTGCGTTGCCACCAGAGGCGCGCCCTCCTTGGGGTGGCGCATGGCGATGATGTCGCAGTAGGCGCTGATCACCCGGATGGTGTCCGCCACGCTCTCGCCCTTGGAGGCGGAGGAGCTGGCGGCGGAGGAAAAGCCCAGCACCTGTCCGCCAAGGGACAGCATGGCGCTCTCAAAGCTCAGGCGGGTGCGGGTGGAAGGCTCAAAGAACAGCGTTGCCAGGATCTTGCCGTCGCACTTATGGGCATATTCGGCGGGATGCTCCATAATATCGCAGCCCGTTTTTACCAGCTCGTCGATCTCCTCGGTGGAGAGCTGCATAATGTCGATCAAATTTTCCATATCAGTTTTCCCCTCCATTGATCCAGCTTTCATCAGACGGATTGTCCCGGAATTTCAGCAGACGGGACACATCCTCCGGCGCGATGTAACCTTCCTCCGCGCCCACCTGGGCGATGGTGTCCAGGTTCGTCAGGCTCACGTTCTTCACGCCGGCCTCCGCCATGCGCTCCACGCCCTTCTTCATGCCGTAGGTGAAGATGCTCACCACGCCCAGCACCTCAGCGCCTGCTTCCCGCAGGGCCTCCACGGTCTCCAGCACGCTGCCGCCGGTGGAGATCAGATCCTCCACGACCACGACCTTCTCGCCCTTGTCCAGACGGCCTTCGATGCGGTTCTGACGGCCGTGGTCCTTATTGCCGGAACGGACATAGCCCATGGGCAGGCCCAGCAGGTGGGCGGCAATGGCGGCGTGGGCAATGCCGGCGGTGGCGGTGCCCATCAGGACCTCCGCCTCCGGGTACTCACGCTTCACGGTATCGGCAATGGCCTGCTCCACCTCGTTCCGGGCTTCCGGAGCGGTGAGGATCAGTCGGTTATCGCAGTAGATGGGGCTCTTGATGCCGCTGGCCCAGGTAAAGGGCTCCTGAGGGCGGAGAAAGACCGCCTTGATCTCCAGCAGACGCTTGGCAACGCGCACATTGATGCTGTCCATAGTTTGTTCTCCTTTATATCAATTTTTCTGTTGATCCAATCGTTTCCGTTTCGCGGCTCAGCCCACGAACTCCGCCACGCAGCGGCGATAGGCGGCCACGGGGTCCTCCGCCTGGGTGATGGGACGGCCCACCACGATGTAGTCGGAGCCAAGCTCCTTGGCCTTGGCCGGCGTGGTGACCCGCTTCTGGTCGCCCACATCTCCGTCAGCAAAGCGGACACCGGGGGTCACGGTGAGGAAGTTCTTGCCGCAGCGCTCGTGGACCGCGCCTGCCTCCAGGGGAGAGCACACCACGCCGTCCAGTCCCACGATGGAGGCGATCTCCGCATAGTGCA
>OGEQ01002794.1_pt1 | contig 11037 bp, 6 predicted proteins | sample 1570731 | NCBI WGS metagenome assembly OGEQ01 (sample SAMEA2582132, study PRJEB24529) | metagenome | biome: Human gut stool | place: China | collected 2011 | reverse complement strand
AATAATGGCAGGATAACAAAGGATGACCAAGGGGCAAGAATGTGCTCAAAGTCGTGTAATGGAGTTTCGCCATTTTTGCCTTTCAATGGAATACAAAATCCGATGATAACCCCTGCAAGAGTGGCATGCACGCCTGATTTTAATACCGAAGCCCATAAGATTGTTCCCACCATCATATAAGCACAAAGTGCGGTCACTTTAAAGCGATTTAATGCGATAAGTACAACAATAGCAACAGCAGAAAAGATGAGTGCTTGTACACTTAATCCGTGTGAGAAAAACAGTGCAATAACGACAATGGCGCCTAAGTCATCAATAATCGCTAAAGCAAGTAAAAAGATTTTTAGTGGGAGTGGCACTTGTTTACTTAATAACGCCATGATACCAAGTGCAAAGGCAATGTCTGTTGCCATTGGAATAGCCCAGCCATCGGCTAAAGCGGGATCGTGTTGGGCGATAAATACATAAACTAAGGCAGGAATAACCATTCCGCCAACAGCAGCAATAGCAGGGAAAACCGCTTGTTGATAGCTTGAAAGGGAGCCCTCGAATAATTCTCTTTTGACTTCCATTCCCACTAAAACAAAGAATACCGCCATAAAACCATCGTTGATCCAGTGAATTAAGGTTTTATCGATAGAAAAAGTCCCTACTTGAATGCTGACCGGTAAGTTTAAAAAATCGTTATAATTTTGATTGAGCTGTGAGTTGGCTAATAGCATTGCAACTACCGCTGAAAAAAGTAATAAAATTCCGCCAGCTGATTCTAATTTGAAAAAACGCTGAATTTGTTGAATCAAACTTAGTTTATTCATTCATTTTCTCCTAAAAAATTAATAAAAAATAATAAAGCGTGGATACTATCACAAATTTACTGATTTTGGGGAAAGAGGCAGTGGATAATGTGAGATTTAATCGGAATGTGATAGATTTCGTGATCTATTTCACAAAATTTATTTTCATTTTTGGAATAAAAAACAATTTGATTGTAAAATCCTTAAAGTTTATTTATTCGAGAATACTTATGTTTTCAAAAAAAGACATCATCGTATTAGGTATGATGATTTTTGCTTTATTTTTGGGTGCAGGAAATATTATTTTTCCACCAATGGAAGGTTACTCCGCAGGTAACCACTGGGCAACCGCTTCGCTAGGATTTGTGATAACAGGCGTACTCATGCCATTTATTACATTAGTTGTTGTGTCAGTATTAGGACGTGGTGAAGAACTGACTAAGGACTTGCCCAAGTGGGCAGGTATAGCCTTTTTAACCATTCTTTATTTAGTCATCGGTTCAACCTTTGCCATGCCTCGAATTACCAATGTCGCTTATGAAATGGCATGGTTACCATTGGGGCTCATTGAAGATAGTGCGACGACACGTCTTATTTTCTCTGTGATCTTTAATATTATCGCGATGGGATTCATGATTCGCCCAAGTACAATTATTTCAACGGTGGGTGAAGTGATGACACCAGCATTGTTGGTATTGTTACTTGTTGTTGGGATCACGGTTTTTGTTTCACCGCTTTCTGATATTGTTGCACCATCTCAGGCGTATGCTGAGAATTCAGCATTAACCACAGGGTTAATTAGTGGTTATCAAACGATGGATGTACTTGCAGCGATTGCCTTTGGTGGCATTGTTGCACGGGCGTTATCTGCAAAAAATGTAACGAATCCCCAAAAGATTGTTCAATATACCATTTCAGCGGGTTTCGTATCCGTCATTTTATTAGGTTGCTTGTATTTCGCCTTATTTTACTTAGGGGCGACTTCTGATGCCGTGGCACAAGGCGCAACAAATGGCGGACAAATCTTCTCTCGTTATGTGAACAGTTTATTCGGCACGGCGGGAACCTGGATCATGGCGGGTATTATTACTTTAGCAAGTCTAACCACATTAGTGGGCGTAACCAGTGCGTGTGGTGATTACTTTTCTAAGTTTTCGACGCGTTTTTCTTATCCATTTTGGATTGTCTTCTTCACTGCCATGACGACAATTATTTCACAATATGGCTTAACAAAATTACTCCGAGTGACGATTCCAGCTTTATTGTTGATTTACCCAATGGCGATCATGTTAGTGATTTTACAGCTTGTGCGTAATAAATTGCCTTCCATTCAATTGAGCTATTACGTGACCATTTTAGTGACGGTTTGTTTTAGTTTAATTGATAGTTTGAAAAACTTGGATATGTTGCCGGAAGGCTTACATCAAATCATGACTCATTTCCCGCTCTATTCACAAGGGCTCGCATGGCTTGTACCCGCATTATGTACTTTAGTGCTTTCGATGATCTTTGGGAAAACCATTTCAAAATAACAAAAATGCCGACAATGATTTGTCGGCATTTTTTATATCAAGTGCGGTCGTTTTTTCACGCGTTTTTAGGCGGCAAGACGTTGTCTTACAATTTCAAATAAACATACCCCCGTCGCAACGGAAACATTCAGGGATGAAACAGAGCCCGCCATTGGAATACTAATGAGTTGATCACAATGCTCACGGGTAAGGCGACGCATACCTTCGCCTTCAGCACCCATCACTAAGGCTAGAGAACCCGTGAGTTTACTTTGATAAATGGTTTCTGTTGCTTCGCCAGCCGTACCGACTACCCAAATATTATGATTTTGTTGTAGATCTCGTAAAGTACGCGCTAAATTGGTTACGCGAATTAATGGCACAGTCTCCGCAGCACCACAAGCCACTTTACGTGCAGTAGAAGTGAGTTGAGCGGATTTATCTTTTGGCACAATAACAGCGTTCACTCCAGCAGCATCTGCAGTACGTAAACAGGCACCCAGGTTATGAGGATCAGTCACACCATCAAGCACCAATAAAAGTGGATTTTGTTTACGAGTAAGAAGTTCATCCAGATCATGTTCATTCAGCTCTTTCGCTTCTTGCACACGCGCAATCACACCTTGATGGACTTCACCATTGGATTTTTTATCTAATGTTTGACGATTAACAAATTGTACCGCAATGCCTAAAGTATGGAGCTCATTGAGTAAGGGTTGTAGGCGTTTATCTTCACGGCCTTTCAGTACAAAAACTTCAATTAAACGTTCAGGGCTATTTGCTAAAATGCTGTTGACAGCATGGATACCATAGATATTTTCTGACATAGGGTTCTCTTATTTATTATTTCTTCCGTTTTCTAGTTGGTTTCTTCGAAACATCTTTATTTTTGACCGCACTTTTACGTTTCTTTGACGCTTTAGGTGGCAGTTCCTTAAAGACTTTTTTGGCTTTTTGTTTAGCCGTTTTTCCTACTCGACGCGGTTTTCGTGCGCTTTCGACTAAACTGAAATCTACCATTTTTTGTTCTAAATGAACGGCAACTACGCGAATTTTTACTTTATCGCCAAGACGGTAGATCATACCACTATTTTCACCGATTAAACGTTGTTTTGCCGCATCAAATTGATAGTAGTCGTTATCTAAAGTGGAAATATGGACTAAGCCGTCAATGAATAAATCATCTAAACGTACGAATAAGCCAAAGCCTGTTACAGATGAGATTACTCCGCTAAATTCAGCGCCTACGTGATCTTGCATATATTCACATTTCAGCCAATCTGCTACTTCGCGAGTAGCATCATCGGCACGGCGTTCTGTCATCGAGCAGTGATCACCTAATAAATCCATTTCATCAAAAGAATAATGATAGCCGCCAGTATCTGTGGTTTTACGTTTAGCGCCTTTTTCTTTCGCTAATAAATATTTAATTCCACGGTGAAGAGTTAAATCCGGATAGCGGCGAATCGGGGAAGTGAAGTGTGCATATTCCTCTAACGCCAAACCAAAGTGGCCGATATTATCCGCATGATAAACCGCTTGGCTTAATGAACGGAGCAACATGGTTTGGATAAGCTCGTGATCCGGGCGATCTTTCACTTGCTCTAACAATTTCGCATAATCTTTTGTAGTCGGTTTCATGCCTCCTTCAAGGCTTAAACCGCATTCACTTAAGAATGCGCGGAAAGACGTCAGTTTTTCTTCACTCGGAGCGGCATGAATACGATAGAGTGCTGGCTCTTTATGTTTTTCCATAAAGTTTGCTGCTGCAATATTTGCAAGAATCATGCATTCTTCAATGATTTTGTGAGCATCATTTCGCACAACAGGTTCAATGCGATCAATTCGTCCCATGGCATTGAAAATAAATTTGGTTTCAATGGTTTCAAAATCGATAGCACCACGTTGTTTGCGTGCATTGAGTAACGCTTGATAGAGGTGATGCAATTCTTCTAAATGTGGTACTAGCCCTTGATAACGGGTACGGAGCTCATCATCGCTGTCTAAAATTGCCGCGACTTTCGTATAGGTTAAACGTGCATGAGAGTTCATTACCGCTTCATAAAAACGATAGTCCGTGAGTTTACCTTTTGCGGAAATCTGCATTTCACACACCATACACAAGCGATCAACCTGTGGATTCAGTGAACACAATCCGTTTGATAAAATCTCCGGTAGCATCGGCACAACACGATTTGGGAAGTAAACGGAGTTACCTCGGTTATAAGCTTCTGTGTCTAGTGCAGAACGTAAACGCACATAATAGCTGACATCGGCAATTGCCACCCAAAGTTTCCAGCCTTTACCGCTTTTTTCACAATATACAGCATCATCAAAATCACGTGCATCTTCGCCATCAATGGTCACCAGAGGCAGATTGCGTAAATCCACACGGCCTTTTTTTGCTTCTTCAGGCACTTCTTCCGTGAATTTTTTAACGTATTTTTCGACCGCACTTGGGAATTGGTGAGGAATGTCATGATTACGAAGAGCAATCTCCACTTCCATACCTTTTGCCATGTTGTCACCCAGAATTTCGGTGATGATGCCAACAGGTTGAGTAAAGGAGGCAGAGCGTTCTTGCAGTTCAACCACGACAACTTGTCCCATTCGGGCACCATTTCGGTGTTCATTCGGGACTAAAATATCTCGTCCGATACGACTGTCATCAGGCACCACATAGCTAAAACCATTTTCTAAGAAGAAACGGCCGACAATTTGTTTTTTACGACTTTCAAGTACGCGAACAATACGGACTTCGCGACGGCCACGGCGATCTAAGCCTGCAGGTTGGGCCAATACAAAATCACCATGCATCACACGTTGCATTTGGTGATTAGGAATAAAGAGATCCTCTTTTTTGCCTTCGACTTGTAAAAAGCCATAGCCTTCGCGATGGCCAATGACCATGCCTTTGAATAAATCCAATTTTTCAGGCAAGGCATAGCGTTTACGTTTAGTAAAAACTAACTGCCCATCATTCTCCATAGCACGCAAGCGGCGGCGCATGGCTTCTTGTTGTTCGTCACTTTTAATTGAAAGTGCGGTCAGAATTTCTTCCCGACTCATCGGGGCATTATTTTCACGAATAATTTGCAGAATGTAGTCTCTGCTTGGGATCGGATTACCATATTTGGCTAATTCTTTTTGATAATTTGGATCCGCTTTTTTAAAAGATTTTTTGGTCATTTATTGTTTATTTTATGATTAATTTTTAAGTTGTGGGGTAGTTTACAGGTTAAAGGGGGGAATGCAAGCTTGTTATCGAGCGTTTGTGGCAGGACGGTTTACGGCAAACAAAAACCGCACCAAAGTGCGGTTTTATTTTTAAGCTGTTTTAATGCTTTAATTACGCTAATTTTTTGATTTGAGCAGCTAATTTCGCTTTGTGGTTTGCTGCTTTGTTAGCGTGGATTAAGCCTTTAGAAGCCATACGGTCAACAACTTTTTGCATTTCAACGAATGCTGCTTCAGCTGCTGCTTTTTCACCTGCTGCTACTTGAGCATATACTTTTTTGATGTAAGTACGCATCATAGAGCGTTGGCTTGCGTTGTGTTGGCGGCGTTTTTCAGATTGAACCGCGCGTTTTTTTGCTGACTTGATATTAGCCAAGGTCAAACTCCTAAAATTTCTGTTAGATGATTATGACAAAATAAGGGCGTAGAATATGCCGATTTTTTATACTTTTGTCAATGAATAATTTGTGTTGATTTCGGTGAGACACAACCGAAAGTAAGCATCGTTATTTAAAAAAAGCGCTTTCTATTGGCTCACACAAACGATGTGGGCAGGATTTTATCAGTTTTTTTCGTTGGAATATAGCGTAAAAACAAAAATTCTATACAATTAAGGCAAATTTTTTTGAAGAGACCCCTATTTTGAGTAAACGACTTTTAAAATCCGGCATTATCGTGAGTGGGATGACATTAGTGTCCCGTGTGTTAGGTTTAGTCCGTGATGTGGTGATTGCCCATTTAATCGGTGCAGGTGCGGCGGCGGACGTGTTTCTATTCGCTAACCGGATCCCAAACTTTTTACGTCGTTTATTTGCGGAAGGGGCGTTTTCTCAGGCTTTTGTCCCTGTATTAGCCGAATATCAAAAATCGGGCGATCTTTCTAAAACGCGAGAATTTATCGGGAAAGTATCGGGTACGCTAGGCGGTTTAGTCAGTATTGTTACTTTGCTTGCCATGGTGGGATCGCCTGTTGTTGCGGCGATCTTTGGGATGGGTTGGTTTACGGATTGGCTAAATGACGGGCCCGATGCGCACAAATTTGAACAAGCGTCTTTACTCTTAAAAATTACTTTTCCTTATTTATGGTTTGTCACCTTTGTGGCACTTTCAGGCGCGATTTTAAATACGATAGGCAAATTTGGCGTGATGTCGTTTTCGCCTGTTTTACTCAATATCGCAATGATTGCGACCGCACTTTTCCTCGCGCCAAGATTAGACAATCCTGATCTTGCCCTTGCTATCGGGATCTTCTTAGGCGGTTTATTACAATTTTTATTCCAAATCCCTTTCTTGAAGAAAGCAGGTTTGCTCGTAAAACCAAAATGGGCATGGCATGATGAAGGGGTAGCCAAAATCCGTCGATTAATGATTCCTGCCTTGTTCGGGGTTTCTGTGAGTCAAATCAACTTATTGCTTGATACGGTCATTGCCAGTTTCTTAATGACGGGATCCATTAGTTGGCTTTATTATTCTGATCGTCTATTAGAGTTTCCACTTGGTTTATTTGGTATCGCAATTTCCACCGTGATTTTACCGACACTTGCTCGCCATCATGTGAATCGAGAAGACAATTCTTCCCAAAGTGCGGTTGATTTTCGCAACACCATGGACTGGGGCGTACGAATGATTTTATTACTTGGTGTGCCTGCCGCGATTGGTATTGCCGTGTTAGCCCAGCCGATGTTACTCGTATTGTTTATGCGTGGCAGTTTTACCTTAACAGATGTGCATGCAGCCTCTTATTCTTTATGGGCATTCAATGCTGGTTTGCTTAGCTTTATGCTGATTAAGATCCTGGCTAACGGCTATTATGCACGCCAAGACACCAAAACGCCCGTGAAAATTGGGATCATCGCCATGGTGAGCAATATGGGTTTTAACGTATTGGCGATTCCATTTAGTTATGTGGGCTTAGCGATTGCTTCTGCCATGTCAGCAACCTTAAATGCTTATTTACTTTATCGTGGTTTAGCTAAAGAGGATGTATACCATTTTTCACGTAAAAGTGCGGTCTTTTTTCTGAAAGTTTTAGGCGCAGCCTTAGCCATGGGCGGTTTGGTTTGGTATAACAGCCCATCGATTCAAGAATGGACAGCCATGACATTTTTAATGCGTATCTATTGGTTGGTTTGGTTAATTGGACTGGCTGTGGTCGTTTATTTAGGCGTATTGGTGCTCTTGGGTGTTCGTAAACACCATTTACTGACAAAACATTAAGTTACCGCTATAATGCACCGATTATTTTTTGTTTTTTGGATAAGATGTAATGCAATTAATTCGTGGGCTTCATAATTCACAGCCATATTTGTCAGGGTGCGCATTAACCATTGGCAATTTTGATGGGGTGCATTTGGGGCATCAGGCGATTTTGCGTCATCTTCGTCAGAAAGCGAATGCGCTGAATTTACCTATGGCGGTGATGCTTTTTGAGCCGCAACCGCGCGAATATTTTATGGGCGACAAAGCGCCTGCGCGTTTAATGCGATTAAGAGATAAATTGCATTATTTGGCTCAGGCGGGTGTGGATGTGGTGATCGTCGCAAAATTTGACCGCACTTTCGCTAATCTTCCTGCAGAACAATTCATTGAAGATTGGCTTGTACGTAAATTAAATGTGAAGTTTCTCAGTATTGGCGATGATTTCAAATTTGGTGCGAAACGTTTAGGCAATTTTGAGATGTTGCAACAAGCCGGAAAGCAGTTTGGTTTTGAAGTGGAAGATAGTCGCACTTTCTGTTTAGACGAGTTACGTATCAGTAGCACGGCTATCCGTGAAGCATTGGCTAAAGATGATTTACAGCATGCGGAAAATTTACTCGGTAAGCCTTATCGTATTTTTGGACGAGTGATACACGGCAATAAATTAGGGCGAACCATTGGTTTTCCTACCGCGAATGTTCGCTTACATCGCCAAGTGAACCCAGTAAAAGGGGTTTATGCGGTGAAAGTGCGGTTAAAATCGGGCGAGATTTTTAACGGCGTTGCAAACATGGGAAAACGTCCAACGATTAACGGTACGATGCAATTATTAGAAGTCCATTTATTTGATTTTTCTCAGAATATTTATGGACAAATGGTCGAAGTGGAATTCAGCCAGAAGATTCGCGATGAGATAAAGTTTCCGTCTTTTGAAGAGTTGAAAGCGCAAATTGAACAAGACGTAAAAACAGCGAAAGCGTTTTTTGCAAAATAGAATTATATTGAAATATAAAATTGGAAAATAACATGACAGTTGATTACAAAAACACGTTAAATTTACCTGAAACAGGTTTCCCTATGCGTGGCGATTTAGCCAAACGCGAACCTGTAATGTTAAAAAATTGGTATGACAAACAGTTGTATCAAAAAATCCGCCAAGCGACGAAAGGTAAAAAATCCTTTATTTTGCATGATGGCCCTCCGTATGCAAATGGCAATATTCATATCGGTCACGCCGTGAATAAAATTCTGAAAGATATTATTGTTAAATCCAAAACCGCATTAGGTTTTGACTCACCTTATATCCCAGGTTGGGATTGTCATGGCTTGCCAATTGAATTAAAAGTAGAAGGTTTGGTAGGTAAACCAAACGAGAAAGTGACTGCAGCTGAATTCCGTCAAAAATGCCGAGAATATGCAGCAGAGCAAGTAGACGGTCAGAAAAAAGATTTTATCCGCTTAGGTGTGTTAGGCGATTGGGATAATCCTTATTTAACGATGAACTTCAATACCGAAGCAAACATCATCCGCACACTCGGTAAAGTGATTGCTAACGGCCATTTATACAAAGGTTCAAAACCGGTGCACTGGTGTTTGGATTGTGGCTCTTCTTTAGCAGAAGCCGAAGTGGAATACGAAGACAAAGTTTCTCCGTCTATCTATGTGCGTTTCCCAGCAGTAAGTGCGGTTGAAATTGAAGAGAAATTTAACGCAGTAGGCAAAGGCCATGGCAAATTATCCGCGGTGATTTGGACAACCACACCTTGGACAATGCCGTCTAACCGTGCGATTGCGGTAAATTCAGACTTAGAATACAACTTAGTGCAACTTGGCAATGAGCGTGTGATTTTAGCTGCTGAATTAGTGGAGTCTGTAGCGAAAGCCGTGGGCGTAGAACAAGTTGAAATTTTAGGTTCAGTAAAAGGTCAAGCGCTTGAGTTAGTACGCTTTAACCATCCGTTCTATGATTTCACTGTACCAGTAATTTTAGGTGATCACGTGACCACTGATGGTGGTACGGGTTTAGTACACACTGCACCGGATCATGGTTTGGATGACTTTATTGTAGGACAAAAATATAATTTACCAATGGCGGGTCTTGTATCAAATGACGGTAAATTTATTTCAACGACTGAATTCTTTGCAGGCAAAGGTGTGTTTGAAGCGAACCCATTGGTTGTTGAAAAATTGCAAGAAGTGGGCAACTTATTAAAAGTTGAGAAAATCAAACACAGCTACCCACACTGCTGGCGTCACAAAACCCCGATTATTTTCCGTGCGACTCCGCAATGGTTTATCGGCATGGAAACACAAGGCTTACGCCAACAAGCATTAGGTGAAATCAAAGGTGTACGTTGGATTCCAGATTGGGGTCAAGCGCGTATCGAGAAAATGGTTGAAAACCGCCCTGACTGGTGTATTTCTCGTCAACGGACTTGGGGTGTGCCGATGACCTTATTTGTGCACAAAGAAACCGAAGAACTTCATCCGCGTACTTTAGAGCTACTTGAAGAAGTAGCGAAACGTGTAGAGAAAGCCGGCATTCAAGCGTGGTGGGATTTAGACGAAAAAGAATTATTAGGTGCGGACGCAGAAACCTATCGCAAAGTGCCTGATACCCTTGACGTATGGTTTGACTCCGGATCAACCTATTCTTCAGTTGTCGCAAATCGCCCAGAATTTAATGGTCACGATATCGATATGTATTTAGAAGGTTCTGACCAACATCGTGGTTGGTTTATGTCTTCTTTAATGCTTTCTACGGCAACAGATAGCAAAGCACCATACAAACAAGTATTAACCCATGGTTTCACCGTGGATGGTCAAGGCCGTAAGATGTCAAAATCTATCGGTAACATCGTGACACCACAAGAAGTCATGGATAAATTCGGTGGTGACATTTTACGTTTATGGGTGGCATCTACCGACTATACCGGTGAAATGACCGTTTCTGATGAGATCTTAAAACGTGCCGCGGATAGCTATCGTCGTATTCGTAACACGGCACGTTTCTTATTAGCGAACTTGAATGGTTTTGATCCGCAACGTGATGCCGTTAAACCGGAAGACATGATTAGCTTGGATCGTTGGGCGGTAGCTTGTGCGTTAGATGCACAAAAAGAAATTAAAGAGGCGTACGATAACTATCAATTCCATACAGTAGTACAACGTTTAATGCGTTTCTGTTCTGTGGAAATGGGCTCGTTCTATCTTGATATTATCAAAGACCGCCAATATACCACCAAAGCAGACAGCCTTGCGCGTCGTAGCTGCCAAACAGCGTTATGGCACATTGC
>OGEQ01002783.1_pt1 | contig 11078 bp, 9 predicted proteins | sample 1570731 | NCBI WGS metagenome assembly OGEQ01 (sample SAMEA2582132, study PRJEB24529) | metagenome | biome: Human gut stool | place: China | collected 2011 | reverse complement strand
CGAGGACCCGGGGCTGGTGCTCATCAGCCGCCGCCCGCCCCAGCAGAAGTTCACCAGCTTTGAGGAGTATATGGACGCCCACGGCGGTGCCACTGCACCCATTGAGGATCACAGCGAAGAAGTATGAGCCGGAACGAAGCCTTTGCCCCGTGGCAGTGCCCCCTGTGCGGCGGCGCGCTGCAAGGGGAGAATGACCTGAAATGTGAAAAAGGCCACTGTTTTGACCGCGCCCGGGAGGGCTACTGGCATCTTTTGCCGGTGCAGAGTATGCGAACCAAAGCCCCCGGGGACAGCAAGGAGATGGTAGCTGCCCGCCGCGCCTTCCTGAACGCCGGATATTACGGCATTTTCGGGCAGGCGCTGGGGGAGTTGTGCCTTACCCACGGCGTGCCCGCCGCGAAGGACGCCCCGCTGCATCTGCTGGACGCAGGCTGCGGCGAGGGCTGGTACGACCGCTGCATCGCGCAGCAGTTTGCGGCGGCAGAAAAGCCGTTGCAGCTGGCCGGGTTCGATATCGCAAAGCCCGCGGTGCGGTTGGCGGCAAAGGCGCTGCCCGCCGCGCAGTATGCGGTGGCGTCCAGCTTCAGCCAGCCGGTGCGCACCGGCTGGGCAGATGTGCTGCTGAACTGTTTTTCGCCCTTTGCGCAGGAGGAGTTCAGCCGGGTGCTGCGCCCGGGCGGGCACATGATCTACGTCGTGCCGGGGGCAGAGCATCTGTACCAGATGAAGGCCGTGCTCTACGAAAAGCCCTACAAAAACCCGGTGCAGCAGGTGGAGTACCCGGGCTTCCGCGCCATTGATGAGCGTGAGGTGCAGGGAACCATCACCGTGCCCGCCGCCCAGCTGGAAGCCCTGTTTGCCATGACCCCCTACTACTGGAAAACGCCCCGCGACGGTGCCGCCCGCCTTGCGGCTCTGCCGCAGCTCACCACAACCATCGCCTTCCGCTTTCTGGTGTTTGAAAAGCTGTAATAAGATAAAAAGGACTGCCGTGCAGAGTGCATGGCAGTCCTTTTTTGTACCCATTCTCATGCTTGTTGATTTTCACAAGAACTGACATACTAATATATCAATTTCACACAAAAACAACAAAATCTATTTACAAGCTAGTTATATTGTGGTACGATTTGTGCAGATTTCGATGGCATGATACAACTGGAATGTCTATCGGGCCCGGCAGCAGGGCGTTTGCTGCACAGCTTTGGGCGGCTTTGCTCTGCACAAATGAGCCGTCTGCATTTAAAAGGAGAAATGATGATGAACAGAAGAGACTTTATGAAGCTTTCTGCCGCTTCTGCTGTGACCATGGGCGCAGTGGCTGGCATGGCGCCCGCATCCTTTGCTGAAAACGCTGGCGTGCACACCGATGCTGAGGTGCAGGCCATGGTGGCAGAGGAACTCCGTCTCTCCCGCGAGGTGGCCTTTTATCCGGCTGCTTTCCGGGGCGATTTTGACAAGTTCTATGTGCTGTTCCACAAGCTGTCCCGTGCTCAGTACGAGAAGGTGGACGGTGCACCTGTGCCCGGTATCAACGCCTCCCACTACGATATGTGTGTTGCTCTGACCAATGCCCGCAAGGCGCTGCGCCAGATCAAGGACCCCAAGAGCACCGTTTGGGAAATTTGGGGAGATCAGATGGCCGTGGAATCTCCGCTGCCCACCAACTGGGAAAATTGCTACGATAACGAGGGCTTCCGTCCCTTCCTGAACCCGTACTTGCTGCGAGATCAGGGCAAGGTGAAGGGCAACGTGATCATTATTGCAGGCGGCGGCAGCACCCACCGCAACAACGTGGTGGAAGGCTACCCGGTGGCCGAGTTCTTCAACAAGAACGGCTACAACGCCTTTGTGCTGCAGCGCCGCGTCAACCCTTATGCCGCTGTGGATCAGCAGCTGGATCTGGCCCGTGCTATCCGCTACATCCGCCACAACGCCTCTGAAAAACACATCGGCAAGACCGATATCATGATCGCTGTGGGCTTCTCTGCTGGCGGCATGAATGTGATGCAGGTGGTGGCCGACCAGTTCGGCACTACGAATACCCCGGATAAGGTCTACCCCAGCTACGTCTGCGATGCTGTGGACCATGAGAGCGCTGACCTGAATGTGGCGATTCCCATCTACGGACTGTTCGTCACTGGTCTGAACTTCACGAAGAACCCCAACCTGCCTCCGGTCTTTGGTGTTGTGGGTCAGAAAGATGGCCTGAGTGCGATGATGCTGCCCTCTCTGCCGGAGTGCGCAAATATCTTCACGGACTTCAGCTTCTATCTGGCACCTGATGCGCCCCACGGTGTGGGTCTGGGCACTGGCACCAAGGGCTATGTGGACTACTACACCCAGATCGCCCAGTGGCCGGATATGGCTGTCAACTTCATCGAGAGCCGTCTGGGGCTGATGGAAAAGAAGATCGACATGGACTCCGTGGGCTTTGCATGGTAAGCTGCCCCGACAGGAGTACCTGAAAAACAACGACCCGCCGCATCTCTTTCAGTGCGGCGGGTCGTTGTTTGTAAAAATGTTATGTATGATACTCCATCCATTTGCCCTTCCACGCATACAGGATCATGAACAATGCGCCCAGACCCCAGCTGACGGGGTAGAGGATGAACACGCCCTCGATGCCGGAGAAGAAGGGCAGCAGAAACTGGATCCACACCACACGGAACAGGCACAGCGAGACCAGCAGCACCACCATGGGTGGGATGCTGGCACCCGTGCCGCGCACGGCACCGGCAAGGCCGTGCAGGATGCTGAGCAGGAAGTAGAACGGACAGAACCACCGCATGGCCAGCTTGCCGTAGGTGACCACGGCCTCGTCGGCGGTGAACAGGTGCAGAATGGCGTCCTGTCCGGCCAATAGCGCCGCGCCGGTGCAAAGGGTGTAGATGACCCCAATAGCAAGGGTGACCCACACCGAGCGCTTTACCCGGTCCAGACGCCCCGCGCCGTAGTTCTGCCCCACAAAGGTGGTAGCTGCCATGCTGATGCTGCTCACCGGCAGAATGTTGAAGCCATCGATCTTCATGTAGGCTGCAAAGCCCGCCATGGCGGCGGCGCCGTAGCTGTTCACGCTGGCCTGCACCAGCACGTTGGAAAAGGAGATGACCATGTTCTGGATGCCGGTGGGCAGGCCCACCCGGATGATGCGGCCTGCCATTTTGCGGTGCAGCCGGATGGCGGAAAGCTCCACCCGGCAGGCGTCCTCGCTTTTCATCAAAAAGCGCAGGCTCAGCACGCAGGACACCAGCTGGCTTAAGTCGGTAGCGATGGCAGCGCCCGCCACCCCCATCCGCAGCCCCACGATGAACACAAAGTCCAGCACGATGTTGGTCACCGACGCCCATGCCAGATACACCAGCGAGCGGCGGGAGTTGCCGGCGGCGTTCAGGATGCCGGCGGTCATGTTATACACCACGCTGAACAGCACCCCGCCAAAGTAGATGCGGATATAGGTCACAGCGTCGGCCAGCACCTCGGCGGGGGTGTTCATGGCCACCAGCAAAGCGCGCCCGCAGGCAACGCCGCCCACCGTCAGCAAAAGCCCCATGACCACCGCAATGGCAAGGGAGGTGTGCACCGCCTCGCGGGTCTCCTTGTGGTCGCCCGCGCCCAGATACTGCGACACCACCACGCCCGCGCCCACGGCAAGCCCCTGACTGAAGCCGATGAGCAGGTAGATGGGCGACCCGCTGGAGCCCACGGCGGCAAGGGCGTTGCTGCCCACAAAATTGCCCACGATGATGCTGTCGGCGGTGTTGTACATCTGCTGCAGCAGGTTGCCGAAGATCAGCGGCAGGGCAAACAGCAGCAGGCTTTTTACAATGCTGCCCTCGGTCATAAGGGTAGCAGTATTCCGTGTTTTTACGGCGGCCATGGGGCTCCTCCTCTCAGCGCAAAAAATCGCTTGTACCCCTTAGCATAGCACAAACCCCGCCCCGGGACAAGGGGGCGTCTCCCCCGAAAGCGTCCTCGCCCTCTCCGTCATCGCTGCGCGACTGCTCCCGGTTACGACACCACTTGTGAAAAAGGGGTTCTGAAAAGCCCGCAGGCTTTTCAGAACCCACAAATTAAAAATCTTTTTTCCGCTGATGATGCGCAGAGCAACGCGGAGCGCATTTTAAATCGTTTCGCCCGCCGACAACAGCGGCGGCGCGGGGCTGCCGTGCAGCTTGCGGGCAAGATAGTTCTGTGTGATGCGTACCACCGTACCGGACAGCGCAATTACGCCGATGAGGTTCGGCAGCATCATCAGGCCGTTGAAGGTGTCGGAAAGCGTCCATGCAAGGTCCAGCCGCATCACCGCACCCAACGGCATCAGCGCTACGAACAGCACCCGGTAAAATGCTCCAGCCCCTGCGCCGAAGAGATACTCCACGGCTTTGCAGCCGTAGCAGCTCCAGCCAAGAGTGGTGGAGTAGGCGAACAGCAGGATGCACACTGCGATGAGCTTTGACCCCAGCGTGCCAAACACGGCGTCAAAGGCCTGCCCAACCAGCGCACTGCCCGCCGCCCCGGCGGCAATGCGCCCGGTGTCCAGATCCACAAAGCCGGAGGTCAGCACCACCAGCGCCGTCAGGGTGCACACCACCATGGTGTCCGCAAACACCTCAAAAATGCCCCACATGCCCTGCTGCACCGGCTCCTTTACGTTGGAAGCCGCGTGCACCATCACCGAGGAGCCAAGCCCCGCTTCGTTGGAAAAAGCACCCCGCTTGAAGCCCCAAGTGACCGCCTGGGACAGCCCATAGCCTACGATGCCCCCACCGGCGGCGCGCAGCCCGAACGCGCCCTTTACGATGGCGGCAAGCGCCGCCGGGACAGCGGTGATATGCACCCCCACCACGGTGAGCGCACCCACGATGTACAGCAGTGCCATGGCGGGGACAAGCCTTTCCGCCACAGCGGCTACTCGCTTGAGCCCGCCCAGCAAGATCACCGCCGACACTGCCGCCAGCACTGCGCCGGTGACGGCCTCCGGCACGCCAAAAGCCGCCTGCAGATTGCCCGCGATGGAATTGAGCTGGCTCAGGTTGCCGATGCCAAAGCTTGCCAGCGCACAGAACGCGGCAAACAGCACCGCCAGCACCCGCCCCGGTTTGCCGCCAAGGCCGTCCCGCAGGTAGTACATCGGCCCGCCGCGCCAGCCGCCCGCCGGGTCTTTGCGGCGGTAGTAGATGCCCAGCACGTTCTCGGCGTAGCTGGTCATCATGCCCAGCAGCGCCATGACCCACATCCAGAACACCGCCCCCGCCCCGCCGGAAAGGATGGCGGTGGCCACCCCCACAAGGTTGCCGGTGCCGATGGTGGACGCCAGCGCGGTGCACAGGCTTTGGAACTGGCTGATGGCCTGTTCCTCGCGGGCGGTATGGGCGGTGACGCTCCGGTCGGTCAGGATGGCGCCGAGGGTGTGCCGCATCCAGTAGCCCCACCGCCGCAGCTGGAAACCCCCGGTGCGCACCGTCAGCAGCAGCCCGGTGCCGAAGAGCAGCCCCAGCCCCATCGGCCCCCACACGATGCCGTTCAAAGCCTCGATTCCCCGCATGAACCGCTCCGGCATCCCATCCCCCCTTTTTACCGTATCCTATGCAGCAGCCTTAGTCCTCATGCGGTGCGGAGGGCTTTTCGGGGTCTGGGGCGGGAAGGGGTTCCAGCGTCAGCCAGAAGTCCTCCTGTTCCTCGCGGTCTTTTTCGTTGGGGGTATTTGTTTTATCCATACAGCATCCCTGCCTTTCTGCATAAAGGGTCGCCCGTTGGGTCATGCTTTATGCACAAAAAGGAGGCAGAGCCATGAAACACGCAAAACGCAGCGGCTGGCGTCCCTTCTGGGCGGCGCTGTGCGCCGCCCTGCTGGTGCTGCTGCCGCTGGTGGGCGGCACGGTGCTGCTCAGCCGCGCCCAGCTGCGCAGCAGCCTGCGGCAGGCCGCAAAAAGCCAGAGCGGGGTGCCCGTCCGTCTGCCCAAAGCCGCTGACCAGTGCACCGTGCTGCTGTGCGTGGCAGACGAGACCCCGGGCTTTGTGCTGGCTTACCTGAACGCCGGACAGAACTGCATCCATCTGCTGGCGATGCCCGCCGCGCTGGAAGTGCCCTTCGGGGGCAAGAACGTCCCCCTTGCGGATTGTTACGCCGCCGCAGGCCCCGCCCGCTGCCGGGAGGCGCTGGGCGAGGTGTTTGCCCTGCCGGAGGATACCGATTATCTTGCCATCGCCCCAGCGGTGCTGACAAAGCTTGCGGCGCGGTACGGCGCAGTGCGGGTGGGTTTTACCGGGGCGCTCACCCCGGAGCAGTTGGCGCGGTACGGCAAAGGCACCGGGGTGCAGGGCATTTCTGCCGCCGATGCTCACAGCTTTTTAGCGGCGCTGGATGCCGACACTTCTCTTTCGCCCCGGCGCACCGCCGCCGCCCGGGCGGCGGTATGGGATGCGTTTTTCCGGCAGGCACTGGAGCTGCTGCCCACCACCCTGCCGCAGGGTCTGCGAGAGGTGAGCAGCAGTCTGCTGACCAGCCTGACCGCCGTAGACCTTGCTACACTGGAACGCACGCTGGAATTTTTAGCCACCAGCGCCGAGCCGGTGGATATCACCGCCGACGCCCTGCCCGGGGACTGGGCAGGCGGACACTATACGGTGTCTGATGCCTCCCGGGCGGCGGTGCAGAGCTTTTTCAACCTCTCCCCGGCGGCGGCGCAGTCTGCGTCCGGCAGTGAGCCATAACCCAGCACCAGCGTCCCGGCGGCAGAGTGCGCCGTGCCGGTCAGGTCGTAGTCGCTCAGCAGGGAACAGCGCACCCCGTACTGCCGGGCAGCAGCCCGCAGGGCGGCGTCCGGCGGCGGGTCTTTCAGCTGTGCCAGCAGGTGCAGGCCGGTGTGCAGCCCCGCAAGGGTCAGCTCCTCCGGTGCAAAGGAGGTGCGCAGCGCCGCCACCAGTGCATCCCGCCGGGCTTTGTAGGCGGTGCGCTCCCGCGCTAAGTGCCGGGTGAAATACCCCCCGGTGATAAAGCGCGCCAGCGTCTGCTGCTCAAACCGCCCTACCGTGCCGGAGTACAGCCGGTACTTGGCCTGCCACGCGCCCAGCAGCTGCCGGGGCAGCACCATGTAGGCAATGCGGATGCCCGGGGCAAGGCTGCGGGAGCAGGTGGACAGATACACCACCGGGCCGTCTGCGCCCGCCATGCCCTGCAAGCTGGGCAGCGGGCGGGTGTCAAAACGGAACTCGGAGTCGTAGTCGTCCTCAATGATGTACCGCCGTCCCGGGGCGCGGGCCGCCCAGTGCAGCAGCTCGGCCCGGCGTCCGGCGGGCATGGTGACCCCGGTGGGGAACTGGTGGCTGGGGGTGACGTAGCACACCGCCGCATCGCTGGCGGAAAGAGCCGTCAGCGACAGCCCGTCCGCATCCACCGGCAGGCAGCGGCAGGGCACGCCGTTGTTTTCCAGCACCTGCCGGGCGCGGGGGTAGCCGGGGGTCTCCACGGCAGCGGGGCCGGGCAGAAGCGGGGCCAGCAGCCCCAGCAGATATTCCAGTCCTGCGCCCACCACCAGCTGCTCCGGGTCGCACTGCACGCCCCGGTACTCGGCCAGATACCCTGCCAGCGCCTGCCGCAGGGCGGCATCGCCACGGGCATCCCCGGGAGTGAGCAGTTCCGGCGCAGAGTAGAGCAGCTCCTTTTGCAGCCGCGCCCATGTGCGGAAGGGGAACAGCCCCGGGTCCACGCCCCGGGTGGATAAATCGAACTGTACCGGCGGGGCGGTGTCGGCGGGGTGCACTGCCGTCGGCGCAGAGGGTGCGGCGGGCGGCTGCACCCCCTGCGGCAGGGCAAGATACTCCTGCACCGTGAAGCCGCTGCGCTCCCGGGCGGTCAGGTAGCCCTCGGCTGCCAGCATCTGGTAGGCGGTGTCCACCGTGTTCACCGAGACCGACAGCTCTGCCGCCAGCCGCCGCTTGCCGGGCATCCGGGTGCCCGCCGTCAGGGTGCCCGCCCGCATCTCGGCGGCAAGGCTGCGGTAGAGCTGCTCGTACAGCGGCACCGCCGAAGCCGGGTCCAGTGCCGTGGTCAGATGTACCATAGAATGTCCCTCCCATCTGGGCATTGCGTCAAACTGACCCCATAAAAAAACTTTATTCTGGGTATTTTCATGGGGTCAGTTCTGCGTATAATAGGAGCATACCCGCCGGACACCCAAATGTCAAGTAGTTTTGTGGGGTTATCGGCGCGATTGGAGGGAAAGTATCATGTCTACTACTGCAATGTGGCTGCTGCTGGCAGTCGTCGTTATCCTGATCCTGTTTTTCAGTGTGCTGTACAAGCGCCGCTTTACGGTGCACGAGCTGGCGCTTACCGGCGTGATGGCTGCGCTGAGCCTTGTGGCCTACCTGTTCTTCCGCATCCCGTTCTACGGCGGCTCCTCGTTCCATCTGGGCAACACCTTTACCGCCCTGACGGCGCTGCTGCTGGACGGTGTATCCGGCGGTCTGGCGGGTGCCATCGGTCTGGCGCTGGCGGATATCCTTGCCGGTGACCCGGGCTACGCTATTACCACCTTCGTGCTCAAGTTCATCATCGGCATCACCTGCGGTGCCGTGGCACATAAGGTGTTCAAGCTGCGGGATCAGGACCGTCACAGCGCCGGGTATCTGGTCAAGGTGATCGTCTCTGCGGGTTCCGGTCTGCTGCTGAACGTGTTCACCGACCCCTTCCTTGGCTACTTCCGCAACGTGTACATCTTTGGGCAGGAGTACACCGTGGCACAGGCGCTGACCAAGATCGCCGGCGGCGTCACCTTTGTGAACAGTGTGGCTTCCACTGCCTGCGCCGTGGTGCTGTATCTGGCACTGCGCCCCGCACTGGAGCGTGCAAAGCTGCTTTCCAAGGGCGAGAACAAAGCTGCCTGATTTAGATAATAAAAGGGACGAGGGAAAGCCCGCGGGCTTTCCCTCGTCCCTTTTTTGTTACCGTTTTCGGCTGCAAAGGTGCTTTGCGGCGTCCCGCCCGGCGGCAAGGCCGCTGCCGAACGCCCAGTGCAGGTTGAAGCCGCCGCAGCTTCCAGCGCAGTCCAACGTTTCCCCCACAAAGTACAGCCCCGGACAGCCCTTGAACTGGAAGGTCGGTTCCACCTCGGTCAGGGCAAGCCCGCCGCCGGTGGTCTGCGCCTGCCGCCAGCCGCAGGGGGCAAGCCCCTCGAACCGCCAGTGCTTGGCGGTGTGGGCAAGGGGCTGCATCTGCTTGACCGAGCGGTTGTTGGGCATATTGGCAGCTTCCCAGAGGGCGTAGCCCAGTTTGACGTTCAACAGCCCTGTCCAGAACCCGGCAAGGGTGTCGGATGCAGTTTGGATGGCGTGCCGGGCAAGCAGACGGGTCAGGTCTATCTCGCTCAGCTCCGGGAACAGGTCAAGTTCCACGACAGGGTCTCTCAGCCTGCGCCCGGGGGCAAGCAGGCCGGACAGCTGCATGATGCAGATGCCGGAAAGCCCGTAGTCGGTAAACTGCACTTCGCCCATTTCTTCAGCCAATACCCGGTCACCGTCCAGCAGGCGGGCGGCGGCTTTGGCGCGGATGCCCGCAAGGCTCTTGTTCGGCCTTGCACATTGCAGGGCGGTCAGGCAGGGGTAAAGGGGGCGCATCTGCCCGCCGCAGTCGGCGGCAAAGCGGGTGCCGAAGCCGTCCGTGCCGAACTGCGGCCCGGCGGCACCGCCCATGGCGCAGATAACGGCATCTGCCCGCAGGTTTTCGGTGCCGCCCTCGGCGGTGGTAAACTGCACGGCGTAGCCGCCCTTGCTCTGGCGCAGGGTGCTTACCGTGCAGCCGGTGCGCAGCTGTACGGCGCGCTCGCTGACCTGTGCAAGGAAGCTCTGGTCCAGACGGTCTACCACCACGTTGGCACCGGCGCAGACCACCGGGTTGCCGCCAAAGGTAGAGCCGTGGGTGCCGGGGCCCATGCCCTCGGCTACCTTTTCATTCATCAGCACCGCGCCGATGGGCAAGCCGCCGCCCAGCCCCTTGGCAAGGGTGACGATGTCCGGCTTGAGGTTATAGTGCTCACAGCACAGGAAGGTGCCGGTGCGGCCTACGCCGGTCTGCACTTCGTCCACGATGAGCACAAGGTCTTTTTCGTCGCACAAAGCGCGCACGGCCTGTACATAGTCCGGGTCCAGCGCCATCACGCCGCCCTCGCCCTGAATCAGTTCCATCATCACGGCGCAGGTGTGGCGGTCTACCAGTTCCTGCAGCGCTTCGATATCCCCCGCCGGGACGTACTGGAAACCTTCGTTGAAGGGGCCGAAGTAGTTGTGGAACACCTCCTGCCCGGTGGCGGTCAGGGTGGCAAGGGTGCGGCCATGGAAGCTGTTGACCAGCGTGATGACGTTGTAGCGGTCTTTACCATAGTGGTCTACGCTGTACTTGCGGGCGGCCTTGATGGCGCCCTCGTTGGCTTCAGCACCGGAATTGCCAAAGAAAACCTTGCTCATGCCGGTGCGCTTGCACAGCTTTTTCGCCAGCTTGCCGCAGGGTGCAGTGTAGTACAGGTTAGAGGTGTGCTGCAATTTGTGTGCCTGCTGGGACACAGCTTCTGCCCATGCAAGGTCGCAGTAGCCAAGGCTGTTCACCCCGATGCCGCTGGTGAAGTCCAGATACTTCTGTCCCTCCGGGCCCTCGGCGTACAGCCCGTGGCCTTTTTCCAGCACGACGGGATTGCGGTTATAGGTGTGCAGGACGTACTCGTTGTCCCGCTTGATGACTTTTTCAGAATCCATAGGTGTACCTCCTGTAACATGGAGTTCTTGCGCAATGCTGTGCGGACTCCTCTGAAGCTGTACCGCCACCGCTGAAGCCTTCCCCCCAAGGGGTGAAGGCTTTTAAGCGCTCCTGCAAAGGGAAAAAGCGGAGCGGTTTCGTTGCCTTTATTATAACTTTCCGCCGGCGATTGCGCAATCTTTTTATTCGCGGTGGCTGCGGCGGTAGAAGCGGGTACCGGAGCCGCGGTCGGAGAACAGTTCCAGCAGGATGGAGTGCGGCACGCGGCCATCAATGATGACCGCCTCGTGCACGCCCTGATAGATGGCATCGGCCATGCCGCCGATCT
>OGEQ01002771.1_pt1 | contig 11136 bp, 9 predicted proteins | sample 1570731 | NCBI WGS metagenome assembly OGEQ01 (sample SAMEA2582132, study PRJEB24529) | metagenome | biome: Human gut stool | place: China | collected 2011 | reverse complement strand
AGTTCGCGAATGACATACAAGATGTGCTTCTTCCCTTTCTGAGGAGGAATGAATTTCTCTATCTTGTCGGAGAAGAACACCACACCGATCTTGTCGTTGTTCTGGATAGCCGAGAAAGCCAGTGTCGCCGCGATCTCCGTAATGACTTCTTTCTTCATTACATTCACGGAACCGAAGTCCCTGCTGCCCGACACGTCGATCAGCAACATCACCGTCAGCTCCCGTTCTTCTTCGAACACCTTCACGTATGGGCGGACGTAACGTGCGGTCACGTTCCAGTCAATATCACGGATATCGTCTCCGTATTGATACTCGCGCACTTCGCTGAACGCCATACCGCGCCCTTTGAACGCCGAATGGTATTGCCCAGCAAAAATATTGCGTGACAAGCCGCGCGTCTTTATCTCAATCCGTCGAACCTTCTTTAATAGTTCACTTGTTTCCATATTATTCAGTTGAAAGTTGAAAGTTGAAAGTTGAGAGTTAATAAGGAGAGCTAAAAACGGGCTGCTTACGCAACTTTCAACTCTCAACTTTCAACTTTCAACTATTTAAGGGACTTCGACTTTGTTCAGGATTTCGCTGATCACCTCTTCGGAGGTCAGATTATTGGCTTCCGCTTCGTAGCTCAAACCGATACGGTGACGCATCACGTCGTGGCATACGGCACGGATATCTTCGGGGATCACATATCCTCTGCGTTTGATAAAGGCATACGCACGGGCAGCCAGCGCCAAACTGATGGACGCACGCGGAGAGGCTCCGAAGGAGATCATGTTAGCCAGGTTTGCCAAACCATGTTCCTGCGGGAAGCGGGTAGCAAACACAATGTCTACGATATAGCGTTCGATCTTTTCGTCCAGATAAACCTCACGGACAACCTTACGGGCTTCGAGGATCTCTTCCTTCGTCAGGATCGGTTTAATGTCCGGCTTCACTCCGGAGATATTCTGACGGATAATCAACTTTTCTTCTTCTTTCTTCGGATAGTTGATGATGACCTTCAGCATGAAACGGTCTACCTGTGCTTCAGGCAGCGGATAGGTTCCTTCCTGCTCGATCGGGTTCTGGGTCGCCATTACCAAGAAAGGAGACGGTAATCTGTATGTATTTTCGCTGATTGTCACCTGGCGTTCCTGCATTGCTTCCAGAAGGGCACTCTGCACCTTTGCCGGAGCACGGTTGATTTCATCCGCCAATACAAAATTAGCGAAGACTGGACCTTGTTTGACTTGGAATTCTTCGCTTTTCTGACTATAAATCATCGTACCGATCACGTCAGCCGGCAGTAAGTCCGGCGTGAACTGGATACGGCTATACTTCGCATCGATCAATGATGCCAGTGTCTTAATGGCCAATGTCTTTGCCAATCCCGGCACACCTTCCAGCAGGATATGGCCATCTGAAAGCAGACCGATCAATAATGATTCAACCAAATGTTTCTGTCCAACAATTACCTGGTCCATACCCATCGTAATCATGTTCACAAACGAACTTTTACTTTCAATTCGCTCGTTCAACTCACGAATGTCTACTGTCTGACTCATAGATTTTTTTCAATTATATTGTTACTATTTTTTACTTGCTTTTTTTAAGATGCACAAAATTAGAAATGTTAAATTCGTATTCTGCACTTTCGCAGTTAAATAATACTAACCTGCACAGAACTATTTTGTTTTATTTTACTTAAAAGAGAGAGTTTTTATTACAGTTTGCCACTCAGTATCTCAGTCTGGCGGGCAGCGGCTTTTTCAACGGAAGAACGATCACGACGGTCGATGCCGTACATTTCCGGTGCAGGCACCTCGATCACAGTGCCGATAGGCACGTTATTCGGGTCCGTTATGACAGCTCTGTTATATTCATACAGATATACCCAGAACAATTTGCTTCCGTAATATTTCAACGAGATCAGCGTCAGGCGGCTTCCCGGCTCGATCTTGACACGGGCAATGACTTTAGGCGAAACGGCTTCGGGTTCAACTTCCGGATTTTCCACCGTTGTTTCACCCACAGTCTGGGAGGAATCTTCATTGGCAAAAACGATTGTCGTATCCGGAACGGCTTCGGTCGCAACAGTCTCTCCTTTGGGAAAGACCGTATCAATCCTCAAGGGCTCTTTTTCCTTTTCGAAAAAGTACGTGCGATTCAGGTAAAGCCCGATATTGAATAGCATAAGAAGGAATACAAACATAGAAACAACGGCAATCCGCTTCGTGCGGGGCTTCTTTCTTTCCGCATCCGGACCAGTTTCTACCTCTTCGCTCGGACTGTCAGGTCCGGAACTATCTGAACGTTCGTCCACAACCGGTTCAAGGGTATCCATCCCTTCATCTTCGGGCTGCCCGGCAGGTTCTTCTTCTGAAAAGACAACCGGGTCTTCTTCCGGAGGAACAGCAGATCCCTCTTCCGAGAAGACAACAGGTTCTTCTTCGGGAAGATGTTTCTCTTCCGGTATCATCTCCTCAATCGATTCGTCTTCCGTCTCTTTTATGTCCGGTTCGTCCAACACGACATCCATATCGGTAAAATCGACATTCTCCCGCAGTTCGGTCGTTTCAAAAAAAGAGAACGGTTTATTAACAAGCTCCCGCAGTTCCTTGTCCGGCAGGAAGGAAAACTTGTAATGTTCCGGGATTACAAAACGTTCACCCGTATTCACATGAATGCTTTCACGCTTCTCCACCGGAATGATCTTAAAAGTACCGAGCCCTTTGACCTTTACCAGTTTATCCGTATAGACACCTTCCGACACGACCGCTATGAATTCTCTCAAAAAGCGCTCGGAACTATTCTTGTCCTTACCTGTATATTCGGCCAACAGACCGGCCAGATCCTGTATCGCCAGCCGGTTATTCATGGTCGCCTAATTCTTTTAGTTTATTCTTGACGGTCGTTCCGGGTTTGAACACCGGGACAAGTTTGGGAGGAACTAAATACCGTTTTCCGTTTGAAGGATTGACAGAGATCCGTTCCGCTTTTTTTTTCACCTCAAACTGACCGAAGCCCTGCAAATATATGGTGTCGTTATCTACCAGACGCGAACTGACGACGGAACTCAGGACAGAAAGCGTTTCAGCAACTTCCTGCGCAGTCCAACCCATACGGGCGGCAAGTTCAGTAACCAGTTCCTTATTTTTCATATCCGCGTCCATTAATAGATTATGCAGCTATATTAGTTATTTTTTCGTAAACCGACAAACATCTTTGCAGTTTTTATGTCAAATTAAAGTACGCTTCCATACAGGTCGAAAGCTTGCGCATCGTCAATCCGCACGTTATAAAACATTCCGGGGATCAACGGCTTCTCTTTAGAAACAAGAATCTCCGGATCGACCTCCGGTGAATCGAATTCCGTACGACCGACATAGAAGTCGTCTTCCTCCCGATCGATCATCACCTTGAATTCCTTTCCGATCTTGGAGCCGTTCACTTCGGCCGAAATACCTTCCTGTATACGCATCAGATAATCCAAACGGTCTTGTTTGACTTCCGGATCGATATCATCGGTATAATGTTTAAACGAATAGGTCCCTTCCTCATGACTGTAAGCAAAGGCGCCCATACGTTCGAAACGGGCTTCTTTTACGAATTCGACCAGTTCTTCAAAATCCTGCTCGGTTTCCCCTGGATGGCCGACCATCAAGGTCGTACGCAAATGGATGCCGGGTACTTCTTCCCGCATCCGGCGTATCAAGGCATATGTTTCTTCTTTCGTGATGTTACGGCGCATTTTCTTCAACATCGGGTCGCTGATATGCTGAAGGGCAATATCCATGTATTTGCAAACGTTATCGCGTTCGCTCATCACCCTGAGCAGATCATAAGGGAAATGGGACGGATAACCATAATGCAAGCGGATCCATTCCACTCCCGGAATATCGGAGATGCGTTCCACCAGTTCCGGCAACGCATGGCGTTTATACAAATCCAAACCGTAATAAGTCAAATCCTGGGCGATCACCTGAAATTCTTTCACACCCTGTTTCACCAGCAGGCGAACCTCTTTCTCGATCTCTTCCATCGGTATGGACTGGTAACGCCCCGTACTGATCGGAATGGCACAATACGAACAGGTACGGTCACACCCTTCGGCGATCTTCAGGTAGGCGTAATGCCGGGGAGTCGTCAAGACGCGGTCGGCAGCCAATTCCCGGTAGTAGGATTTACCCAAATCGTTCAACAGTTCTTTCCAATTGAACTTTCCATAGAAACGGTCGACTTCCGGCAACTCATTCTCCAAGTCTTTTAAGAACCGTTCGGAAAGACATCCCATGACAAACAATTTACCGATCTTCCCTTTTCATAAGAAATATTTTTTATAGAATGATACACTTATCGACTCTTCCTGGGCATCTCCGATAAAACCGCAGGTATTCACAACAACGATTTCACCATTAATCTTATGGGGGTCATGTTCGACGGTATACCCGTTCGCCACGAACTGGCGCATAAGCTGCTCCGAATCCACCAGGTTCTTTGAACATCCCAGCGTTATAATATCTACCTTATTTTTCCTCATATATTATGGTACAACTCCCTTTATTCTCCGAAAAGGGAGTTTACAAATTCTTTTCTATTGAAAACCTGGAGATCCTCCATTCCTTCTCCCAAGCCGATGTACTTGACAGGGATACGGAAATGATCCGAAATACCGATCACGACGCCACCTTTGGCCGTTCCGTCCAATTTGGTAACCGCCAAAGCATTCACCTCGGTTGCAGCCGTAAACTGCTTGGCTTGTTCAAATGCGTTTTGTCCGGTAGAACCGTCCAATACCAACAAGACTTCGTGCGGTGCATCGGGAACCACTTTCTTCATCACATTCTTGATCTTGGTCAGCTCGTTCATCAGATTGATCTTATTATGCAGACGACCGGCGGTATCGATAATCACCACATCCGCCCCGTTCGCCTTTGCCGAACTCAACGTGTCAAATGCCACCGAAGCTGGGTCGGAACCCATCTTCTGCTTCACGATAGGCACTCCTACCCGTTCGCTCCAAATCACCAATTGCTCTACAGCTGCAGCGCGGAACGTATCGGCTGCTCCCAAATACACATTTTTACCGGCCTTCTTGAACTGATAAGCCAGTTTGCCGATCGTGGTCGTCTTGCCTACCCCGTTCACGCCTACGACCATAATGACATACGGCTTCTTGTCTTCCGGAACCGTAAACGACTCCAGGTCTTCCGTATGATTTTCTGTAAGCAGGGAAGCGATCTCTTCACGCAGGATCGCTGTCAGCTCACTGGTCGTCACGTATTTGTCTCTGGCTACGCGGTCTTCGATACGGGATATGATTTTCAGTGTAGTATCTACTCCGACATCGGAAGTAATCAGTACTTCTTCCAGATTGTCCAGAACTTCGTCGTCCACCTTGCTTTTACCGGCAATGGCTCTGGTAATCTTAGAAAATACATTTTCTTTTGTCTTAGATAACCCCTTGTCCAGAGTTTCCTTTTTTTCCTTACTGAAAAAGCTAAAAATACCCATACCTTAATTATTGCTTAATTATTTCTTTTCTGAATGAGTGCGCTAAATTACTAAATAATTGACAATTGACAATTGACAATCGACAATTTTATTTGCACAACCTGATTTACAATCCAGACATTCCTCTTCTTTATTAATTGTCAATTGATTCAGTCCATTCTTTCCTTGTAGTCTTCGTAGCCGAACTCCCTATACATCACGAGCCGGTCCTCCTTGCTCCACAAAGCCAGGGATGGATGCGGGATTCCGTTGAACATGGTCGTTTTGACAATGGTATAATGGATCATATCTTCGAATATCAATTTATCACCCACTTTCAAGGGTTGCTCGAAAAACCAATCGCCCATATAGTCACCACTCAGACAGCTGTTTCCTCCGATACGATAAACAGGCTTTCCTTCTTCCGGCTCTATAGCCCCGCGAATCACCGGTTTATAGGGCATCTCCAGACAATCCGGCATATGGCAAGTGAAAGAGGCATCTATGATCGCGGTCTTGATACCATGATTCTCCACGATATCCACCACCGTCGTCAGCAGGAATCCGGTTTGCCACGCAAATGCGCTTCCCGGCTCCATGATGATTTCGAGGTTCGGATATTTGGCCTTGAACGCCTGCAACAGCCCGATCAGATGTTCCGTGTCATAGTCTTTTCGTGTCATCAGATGCCCGCCTCCCATATTCAACCATTTGATATGCGGCAGGAAACGGCCGAAACGCTTTTCTACTTCTCCCAACGTCTTTTCCAGATCATACGAACTCGATTCGCAAAGCGTATGAAAATGCAAGCCCTCGACACCGTCGGGCAACTGACCATCCAAAAGGTCGCTAACCACTCCCATCCGGGAGCCCGGAGCGCAAGGATTATACAAATCCGTTTCGACATCCGAATATTCAGGATTGATGCGCAGACCGCACGATACCCGGTTTCCGTCCGCCTGCACCATCGGATAGAAACGTTCGAATTGCGTAAGCGAATTGAACGTCACATGACTACTGTATCTTAAAATCTCCGGGAAATCCGCTTCCGTATATGCCGGCGAATAGGTATGTGCCCGGCTACCCATCTCTTCAAAAGCCAGCCTGGCCTCAAACTTCGAACTTGCTGTCGAATACGGAATATATTCACGCACGATCGGAAACGCTTTCCACATCGCAAACGCCTTAAAAGCCAGGATTACATTAACTCCCGCCCTCTCCTTCACGCTCTTGATCAGTGACAAATTACGGCGGAGCAACTCTTCTTCCATCACATAACAGGGAGATGGTATCATATTGAAGTCTATCATCCGGTAAGTATTTTTCTTTGATTCTGTTGGGCAAAGATACACAATAAAAAGCGAAAAACAAGAACAGGGCTTATCGCCTCCCTTCTTCTTATCGTACTTTTTCCTAAAGATCCGTTAGTCCAAATCAAAACACACAGGCATGAAAATGAAATCCTCCACAACACCGGAAGCAAAAAGCCCTTTTTTCCTCATTAACAATTATTACCATAAGACACGTACCCTTATCTACTAAAATAAAGTAGATTTGCGAAAAGATAGTAATCTGAAATTCAAAAAAACAACAAGACAATGGAAAGACTGACTGCACAAGAAGAAAGCGTGATGTTGTATATCTGGAAATTAGGATCATGTTTCATCCGTGACATACTGAACGAAATGCCCGATCCGAAACCGCCCTACACCAGCGTGGCATCGGTGGTCCGGAACCTTGAAAAAAAGAAGTACGTCACCCCGAAGAAATTCGGAACGATCACACTCTTTTCTCCACGTGTGAAAGAAGCGGAATACAAGCGTACTTTCATGTCGAATGTCGTACAAAATTATTTCACCGGTTCTTATAAAGAAATGGTTTCCTTCTTTGTCCGCGATCGTAAATTATCCAAAAGCGATTTGCAGGACTTGATGGATCAGATCGAAAAGGAAGAATAATCAATTATAAAGATATCAATATGATAACTCCGATACTAATCTATTTTCTAAAGGTAAATCTGGCGTTGGCATTTTTATATATCTGTTATCGCCTATTATTCCGTGACGATACGTTCTTCAGGTTACGCAGAGGGGTGTTATTGTCGATTTACCTGATCGCGTTCCTTTACCCTTTACCGGATTTAAGCGGCTGGTTATCCACCCAGACAAGCGTAGCAGGTATAGTCGGCTACTATTCAGGGTTGCTACCTAAAGAAACAGTCCTGACAGCAAGCAATGAAATAGCCGCCTCCGACTGGAAAGAAACCGGGCTCAAGGTTATGCAAGTTATCTGGCTGGCAGGAGCCGGCCTGTTGCTATCCAGATGTCTGGCAGAGCTGTTCACTGTTTGCCGCTTACACCGGAAATGCAGGAAAATTACTTTGAACGGCACTGAAGTCTGTATCCTTCCGGAAGCGGAAGCCTCCTACTCCTTTTTCGGCTGGATTTTCATTTCATCCGATCCGCATCAACGGGAAAGGCTTGATGACATTTTGATCCATGAACAAACACACGTCCGCCAATGGCATTCGATCGACATGATGGCTGGTGAAATCATCTGTATCGCCTGCTGGCTAAACCCGTTTGCCTGGTGGCTAAAGAAAGAGATCGGTATAAATCATGAATTTATCGCAGATGAACAGGTCATGCTTGCCGGATTCGACAAAAAAGAATACCAGTACCATCTGATCGGAGTAAAACATCCCAATACGGCTATTGCAAATTTATATAACAATTTCAGTGTCTTACCACTTAAAAAGAGAATTACTATGTTAAACAAAAAAAGGACGAACAACGCCAGAAAAGTGAAATACCTGGCACTGGTTCCAATGGCCGCAGGCTTGCTATTGCTCAATAATATCGATGCAATGGCACGTGTTTTGAATGAAAAGGTAGCAGAGGTTATCCAACAGCCGACTGCTCTCGCCACCACTACTGTTTCCAAAATGGAAGCAGCTAATCCGCTTCCACCGGAAAAAGACAAGATTTATGACACATGTGATATCATGCCGGAATTTCCGGGTGGGCAAAATGCATTATTGCAGTTTCTTGCTAAAAACATAAAATATCCGACAGAAGCCCAGCAACAGGGAAAACAGGGAAAAGTAGTCGTCACATTCGTTATCGAAAAAGATGGAAGCATCACAAACGCCAAAGTGACACAGGCTTTATATCCCTCATTGGATGAAGAATCCTTACGGATTGTCAAGTCGATGCCCAAATGGACTCCGGGAAAGATGAAAGACGGAAAAGTCGTCCGCGTACAATATACCGTCCCGTTAACTTACCGATTGCAGTAGCCTGACAGTATTTCCCTTTTTGAGCAGGACACAAAAAAGGCATGCAATCTTCAAAAATGCTGCCAGGCGATATACGAAGATCACATGCCCCACGCTCCTCTCGAAGAGGGAGATGTTTTTATAAATTACCACGGCTTACCCGCAGAGGAGTAATAGAAAGAATAATACAAAAGTACTATTTTTTTCCTTTAAGGCCTACATGTTTCGCCTGATGACGCCCCGGATCGAAATTCTTGCGGGAGCCATCGGGCCAGATGACTTCGGCAGTCGTTCCTTCGGGAACGGAAAGGGTGGCCTGTATCTTTTTACCTTTGCGTTTCAGCGACACCTCTATCTTGCCGAAATGCGTATCTACTGTAGCAGAGGCTTCGGTCAAAGTGCCCATTTGGGGACAAACCTTGAAGGAACGAAAACCTGGAGAGGTAGGTTCTATACCGCACACTTTCTGACTCAGCAATGTTAACGGACCACCACTCCATGCATGGTTGATCGTACCGCCTCCGAAACCGTCCGGACCGATTCCCCATCCTTCGAACAAGGTCGTATATTCAGGATAATCCATCATTTTCGCATAGCGTTGCTTCATCCTCTCTAAAGCAAAGGCCGGTTCATTCATTTGGAACAAGGCTTCGAGCACATACTTTTCCATATAGGGACTGGCATGGCATTCCTTCTTCAAGACTTGTACCAGAGCAGGATATTTATCAGCGGAAGCTAAACCGGAAACGACAGCCATCGCCTGTGCACGGTCGTCCGTTTCTCCCTTATAGCCGGGAGAGCGATATGCTGATCCTGTCCAAAACTTTGTGTCGAAGCATTTCCCTATACTGTACATCATACGGCCGATCTCATCGGCATCGGCTGTTTTTCCAAGTTGGATGGCAAAAGCTTTCTCTGCTTTCAAGGCCAAATAATACCAGCAATTTACCAACACGCCCATATCGATGTTTTCTCCCCAGTCGCCCCAGCTCCAATCGCCGTCACGCTCGATAACCAGGCCGCTCTTATCTACTTGCCATACTTCGTGCAGATAGTGGTGCATTCGGTCATAAATACCGGCGACAAAGCTACTGTCGCCACTATAATAATACTGGGTATAGAAACCGTACCAACCTACCGAAGCCAACATTTGCAATGGCAACTCTTTCCGCCAGTTACCAGCCGGGGCCGGAGCGAAAATCACACCGTCTTCGCGTTGCCAGTTCATCAGTTCGTAGATGCCTTTCAGCGCCAGTTTATGGCTAGAGGGAGAAAGGGCATAGAAAGCCTCGCCCAATTCGTTCACCTCGTCACCCCACCATTGCGCCCGTTCGCGGTCCGGACAGTCCATATAACTATCGCGCATCGTTATATATAAGGTGCGGGCCGAACGTTTCCAAAGTTCGTTCATGAACGGATCATTGCAACTGAAAGAACCTGTAAATTCGGTATCGTAACCGGTCTCCCGGAATTTCACATCCAGCACCTTCACGCCTTCCGGCAGGATATATTGCATCTCGTGACCGTTCATCCAGCCTAAACTCTCATATTCCTGCACGCCGTCGCGCGTGACATATTCAGCGCGGACGTTGTATTGAGAACCGCCCTCATAGTTGTCCGTCCGGATATGGATCACCTTGCCGGCAGGAGCTTCCACTTTCAGATAAGGAGTCACTTGGCTGTTATAAGGCAGACGACAATAAAGCGTATCGCCGGCAGACGACCGGCGGACACTGACATACGGTTTCAAGCCATAGTCTTTCCATAGGGGTACCGGACGCTCGACCAATTTACCTAAAGGGGCGACCCCGACAGACGAAATAATTTCGGCATTCGGCATCTTGCCTGTGTAGCCGGGCTGATTCCAGCCGGACATTTCCATCCTGGCATCGAAACGGATATTGCTTTCCGGCAAACGATAATTCGGATAGGGCGCCTCAGTATCCTGATAGGCATCATATACGGTGCATTGCCAGCTCTTGTCGGAAACGATCTCGACACCAGGAGCGACAGCTTCAAACAGCAAGGCAGCCAGACCACTGTTCACATGGCTGAATCCGCTTTTACCGAAATGCCAGACCAGCACAGCAATCGTATTCTCGCCATTTTGCAAATAAGGAGCTATCTCTACCGGATCGTAGTAGGTGTCATACGGAGAAGGTCCCCGTTTAAGCCCGCCTTCAAAGACGACCAGGCGACCGTTTATCCACAACCAATATTTGCTATCGGCAGCGATGCGAGCGGTAAGAGTTTGCGGAACCTTGTCTATATGGACGGTTTTACGGAAAGCCAACCAGGTGTTCGTCTCGCTCTGACAACGTTCCGTATTGATCCAATGGGCTTTCCAGCCAGATTCAGCATGGCCGGAAGCGATACATCCGATT
>OGEQ01002766.1_pt1 | contig 11146 bp, 11 predicted proteins | sample 1570731 | NCBI WGS metagenome assembly OGEQ01 (sample SAMEA2582132, study PRJEB24529) | metagenome | biome: Human gut stool | place: China | collected 2011 | reverse complement strand
CAACTCCGTAATATCCCCAACAATTCCAGTTGTAATCATAGATTCATACTGGTTGATCACATCCTCGTGATCATCAATTGCAATAATATCCACATCCTGGTCCTGCAGCGTTTTCAGGACACTGGGTTCTTAAAAAAAATCGTGCAGGACTCCTTGGAATCCTGCACGGCTGTCGTCTGTTATAATGATATGATTGCATATTTTTTAATTAAAGAACTGAATCTGGCCGGATACCATCTGCCTGATGATATGGCAATCGGAGCCTTTGATAATACTTACTTAAGCAACTCCCAGATTCTGACCCTGACTACTTTATCCCACAAATCCCATGAAATGGGCACTGCCGCTGCCAACATGATGATCCAGCAGCTCAAAGGAATTCCTGTCACATTTTTAGAAGTCCCATGGACTCTGATTCCAAAAGGAAGTACACCGGACAACCTTCTGGATAACCTTTAGTTCTTCTTTCCATTCCGGTAATCTCTCGGGCTGACTCCTTGCGTTTTCTTAAATACAAAGCTGAAATAATGGGAGTCTTTGTAGCCCACCGTTGCTGCAATCTCTGCGGTTGCCACAGTCGTATCCCGCAACAGCTTTCTTGCTTTTTCCATACGCTTTTCTGTCACGTATTCGGTAAATGTCTTCTCCATGCTCTGACTAAAGATAGAACTTAAGTAATTGGCATTAACCTGAACTTCACATGCCACATTTCCAAGTGTCAGCGACTCTTCGGTGTAATGATTCTGAATATATTCCAGTGCTCTTCGAAGAGTGTTGCCGCCCTGTGAATCGCTGTCCTTATCACGAATCTCTATCGCTATCTGAAGCATTTTTACAAAGTACTCAAAAACCTCTTCTGACTCCATATGAATATTCTGTGCATACTCGCCAATGGCCTGTAGATATTCTTCCTTTGAACCTCCGACTGACTCCACATAAGACAAAATCGTAAAGCGGATATTCAGCACTACATATTCGCAGAACATTCTGGATTTCAAGGCTTCGCTGATGCCCCCAAGATAGGACTCAACAAAATTGTAAATCTACCCCTTGCCAGAAAATCCAGAATTACGTCCGGCGCCACTTTTGATGTATCGACTGTCACTGCTGCCTGATTATTTTCTTCCTGGTTCGCCATATATTTTGACAGATTTTCCTCTGTCAGCACATGCATCTGTGGCAGAACAAAACGGTACGCAAGGCAATGACTGGCGCTCTTGTAACATTCTTTGAGCATACTCAGCCGCTCTACCGGTTTTCCTGCAGCCACGTACCAATCCATTTTTTCCAGCGCCTTCTCACATATCTTCCGGACATAATCCAGTGCCTTGTCTGTCTCCTTTTCAACGTTATCCTGATCTGATTTTATTAAGACTCCATAACAGTTTACATTCCATCGGAATACCTGATACTGTGGACACCTCAGAAAATAGTGCAGGATTTCTTCCTGCTGCCGCAAAAACTGCTCTACTTCCAGCTCCGACTGGTTCTTCCGGTGCTCCTGCAAATATATGAAAATCAGGTTATAGCTGGACGCTGTCAGCTCCATTTCAAGCTTGGCCGCCTCATCATAGATTTCTTTGACAGACATTTTCCCTTCCAGTACTTTTTCAAAGAAAATCCGTCTGGAAAACTGTTCATATTCATGCATTTCATTCTGAAGCATCGTCTGGTAATCTTCCTGTTCTGCATCCTGTTCAATCTTTTCTTTTAATTCCTGAAGCACTTTTCTTAAGTTCATTCTCGTCACAGGTTTCAGCAGATACTGATCTACCCCGATGGAAATGGCTTCTCTTGCATACTCAAAGTCATCATACCCGCTGATGATAATAATCTTTGTTCTTGGGAGTTCTTCCCTCACGATTCGGCTCAATGACAGCCCGTCCATGAACGGCATCTTAATATCTGTGATCAGCACATCCGGTTTCGTCTTTCGTATAAGCGGAAGTGCCATTTCACCATCCGCTGCCTCCCCGACAAACCGATAGCCATACTGTTCCCACGGAATATTGTCTCTTAGACCTTCTCTGATTAAAGTTTCATCTTCTGCCAGAAATACTTTTAACATCACATCTTCACCCTTTTTTTAATCTACTCTTGTTCGAAATTCTGCTCTATGCTATGAATCCAATCTATTCCATAATTTCATAGAAATTTCGTTACAGATTTAGTAGGTTCGGTCATTCAACACACTCAACACATTTTTCTGTGTAAATACTTTTTCTTCCACGTAATTATCCTTTTCTATGCTCTGTCCTGTCTCCAGTGCCTGAATGATTTCTTCGATATATTTTCCCTGATATGGATTACATTCCACATCAACATTAATTGCCCCTGTCTTCACCTTTTCCAGCGCTTTCTTCGTTCCGTCAAAAGATATCACAGTGATATCTCCGCCTGTTCCGGTCGTCCTTCCTGCCGACTGAATTGCCTCCAGCGCACCAAAAGTCATGTCATCATTTTGGGATACAAGCACGTCAATCTCTGGATAAGTGTTCAGAAGCCTGCGCATTTCCTCTTCGCCTTTTGCCGTTGTGAAATCTGCATTTGTCTGCTCCAGAATATTCCAGTTTTCATGTTTTGCAGCTATCTCTTCAAATCCTTGTGTTCTTCCGAACATAGCTGTTGTTCCGGCAGTTCCCTGCAATACAACAATGTTCACCTGATCATCATTAAAACGCTGTCCTTTCAGATAATCTTCCAGCCATTTTCCCGCATTTCTTCCTTCTTCTACAAAATCAGAACCAACCCACGCTGTATATAGAGATTCGTCTTTCACGTTAATTTTCCTGTCCATCAAAATAACCGGAATCTCTGCCTCCCTTGCTTCCCGCAGTACAGTATCCCATCCATCCTCTACAATCGGAGAAAATACAATATAGTCCACTCTCTGGGAAATGAAGCTCCGAAGTGCTTTTATCTGGTTCTCCTGCTTCTGCCTTGCATTTTTAAAAATCAGAAAATACCCATTCTCTTTTGTTAATGTCTCCTTTACAGACCTTGTGTTAGCGGTCCGCCAGACTGACTCACTTCCTTCTTGAGAGACTCCAACTACAATTAAATTGTCATCGGTCGGCGTTCTTGTATCTTCCGCTTCGGGTTCCTGTCCGGCACAACCAGTAAGCAGTGCGAGTACGGCTAATACAATGATTACCTTTCGAAAAATCTTATTTTTCCGCTTCATTTTCTGCCTCCTCGCTTCTAGTGCTTTGTTTGCCTGCTTCCGGTTTTTCCGGATTATCTGTGATTGCCGGAATTTCAATCGTAATTCTCGTTCCGCTTCCTTTTTCAGACCAGATTTTCATACCAAATTCTGCTCCAAAATACATACGGATTCTTTCATTTACATTTGCAAGTCCAAATCCGCTTTCCGTTTCTTTACATGGTCTGGAAATTTCTTTTCCCAGTTTCTTTAATTCATCTTCATCCATGCCGACACCGTCATCAGCTACTGTCAGATAAAGATTTTCTCCCTCTTTCGTTCCTGTGATCTCAATCATTCCCCGGGAACGTTTATATTTAATTCCATGATATAACGCATTTTCCACAAGTGGCTGCAACGTAAGTTTTGGAATCTGATACTCATAAATTTCAGGATCTATATAAATATGGTAATCCAAAATGTCATGATACCGTTTTTCCTGAATCTGCAAGTAGCTGCTGATGTGCTGCTCTTCTTGTCGGATTGTGATAAATTCTTTTCCCTTACTGAGTACAAGACGGAAAAATTCAGATAAAGTTACAACCATCTCCACTGCTTCGTCCGGCTCATTTCCTTCAATCAGCCACACAATATTGTCCAGTGTATTATAGAGGAAATGTGGATTAATCTGCTCCTGCAGAAGTCTCAAATCTGCCTTCCTCATTTTCTGCTCGTCCTCTCTAACTTTCACAACCAAAGTCTGGATATTGCCTGCCATATCGTTGAACCTATCAGCCAGCACCGCAATCTCATCCCTGGAATCCACATCTGCCCTTGCATCTAGATCCCCTTTTGAAATTCTTCCAGCCGCCTGTGCCAACACCTGAATCGGACGCAACATGCCTGTTGTAATCTGCATGACTGCCATAACAAGACCAATGGTCAGGACCGCGATCAGACATGCACAGATAATGATAAATGTCCGAATCTGTGTATTCAGCGTATCCGTCACCTTTTCCATACTTTCCGTTTGATAATAAATATAATACTGAATATCATCCTGAATCAATTCAGTTAAAATATAAATATTATCATCCAGTTCTTTGATGTTACTGTCATAAGTACCACCCACATGAATATTCTGCACCAGATCATCGACCCGATTCTCCAGCGTGTCAATATTTCGGAGCAGACTATCTAGCCATAATTTACTTTCGGTATCCGTTGTAATTTTCTTCAAATTTCTAAATTCCTTGCGCAGATTCTTAATCAGGACATAGGGACTTTTTAATTCTTCCGCATCGTCAAAGTCATCTACTGTAACATATCCAACAACCATTTTATAAAGACTTTCATCCATCTCTTCTTTAAAATCCAGATTATAATTATTTGCAATAGTAAGATTCTGTACAATCTTATTATATGTATGATTGTAGTTTGACATGGAAATGAGCAAATATATAGATATAGCAAGAAAAGGCAACGCCGCCACAAGCGTTACCCCTAGTATTTTCTTTCGAATTGAAAATTTTACATCCTGTCTATCCATTTGATACTTCCTTAATTCATCATTTTTTATCATTGTATCATTTTCAATTCTTAAACGCAATTAGGGACATAGTCAATCAACGCTTGACTACATCCCTTGATGTTAAAATGTCAATTCCATCCTCGTTCCTTTTCCTAATTCACTGTCTACGTGAATCTTTGCATTGTGCAGTATTGCGCCATGTTTTACGATAGATAGTCCCAGTCCGGTTCCGCCAATTTCTTTTGAGTGGCTCTTATCTACGCGATAAAACCGCTCGAAGATTCGTTCCTGCTGCTCTTTTGGAATTCCGATTCCTGTATCTGTCACGATAATCTTCTTTCCATTCAGTGTGTTTCCGACCCAGACACGGATTTCTCCGCCTTCTTTGTTATATTTGATAGCATTTTCGCAAATGTTGTAGACCATCTCATCCAGAATCTGTCGGACTCCATTGTAAATAACGGATTCTCCAGTCAACTCCATGTGAACTTTCTTCGCCGAAGCCTGTGGTGACAGACGGCTTATAATTTCTCTCGTTAGTTCATAAAAATCTACATCTTGTCTCTCTAGTTCGACTTTTCCTTCGTCCAGATGTGATAACTTGATGATATCTTCTACTAATGTAATCAATCGCCTTGCCTCATTGTAAATTTTCTCTGAGAAGCGTGGCATATCTTCGGGTTTCACAATTCCGCTCTTCATGATCTCAGCATAACCTGAAATTGAGGTAAGTGGCGTTTTCAGTTCATGAGACACATTTGCTGAAAATTCTTTTCGCATATTGGCAATGGCTTCTTTTTCTTTGTTCTGCTTATCAATGCTCTCCAGAAGCGGTGTCAGCTCTTCATAAACTTCGTTTTCCAGAGGTTCCTCCAAATCCAGTTCATTAATTGGTCGAATCAGCTTTGCCACCTGCTGTCTGGAAAGCAGATATGCAAATGCAAGAGCCACAACTGCTATCAATCCCATAATCGGCAGGATCGAAATTGCTGTGTGAAGCGCTGTGTTCATAGTCTTAGATACCCGGAGTACATTTCCATCCGGAAGAAGCTTTGCATAATAGAACATTTCCTTGCTCATAGTCGTGGATCTTCTGACTTCCTGACCAGTACCATTCTTATGGGCAGCCTTGATTTCCGGACGGTTCTTGTGATTTTGTAAAGTCACTGCATCTTCTGTGGAATCATACAGAACATCGCCTGCAGAATCAATTAAGGTGATTCTTGTATTCTTTTCCACCTCGTCCATCTGCTTTAAGTAATCTGTCCCGGATATCTCGATTGCCTTTACAATATAATTCGCTTCTTGACGCGTCTCCTGTTCCATTAAATTGACATTCTGTCTGTAGATAACCAGTGTGGTCAGCGCATATGCCGCCAGAAGCGTCACTGTGATGACCATGATCATACTATGTTGAATTTTGCTTCTAAGTTTCATATGCATACCTTTCCAAGCGAGCTTGCGCCTCGCTTTGGGGACGGGGCATACTCGCCTTGGCTCCGTTGCTCCCGTCCCCTTCTCGTCCCCTGTTATTCTATATTATCTCTTATTCACTCATGCGGTATCCGACGCCACGGACGGTTTCGATCTTCTCGCCGCTTTTGCCAAGTTTCTGTCTGAGTGTTCTTACATGCACATCGACAGTTCTTGTCTCACCATCGAAATCGTATCCCCAGATGTCTTCCAGCAGACAGTCTCGTGTCATGACAATGTTCGGGTTCTTCATAAGGCGCTTCAAGAGTTCATACTCTTTCAGTGTCAGTGTCACAACTTCTCCGTCCGCAGTTACTTCATGCTTTTTCGTGTTCATCTCAATGTCGCCAAGAACAATGACGTCCTGTGGATCCTGTGTATCTTTCTGTGTTCTTCGAAGGACTGCTTTGATCCTGGATACCAGCTCCATCATTCCGAAAGGCTTGGTCACATAATCATCCGCTCCCGAATCCAGACCGATCACCTTGTCATACTCTGCACCCTTTGCAGTCACCATGATCACCGGAATATCCTTCGTCTTTGCGGAATTCTTCAGCTTTTTCAAAAGCTCCAGCCCATCCTCACCCGGAAGCATGATATCAAGTAAAATAAGCTCTGGCGTATCAAACGCCAAAGCTTCCATAAATGCCGTGCCTTCTGCAAATCCCTTTGCCTTAAGACCGGTCGTCTCCAGAGTGTAAATGACCAGTTCGCGGATATTGTCATCATCTTCCACGCAATAAATCATATCTTTTCTCCTTTTTACACTTATACATTCACTCCGTTTCGGTGTACTCCTGTAATGGAAAATTCCACCCACTCTGCAATGTTGGTCGCATGATCTCCGATACGCTCCAGATATTTTGTCACCATGATCAGATCCACGATCCGGCTGCCCCGCTGCCCTTTATTGATCGCGATATAATTTACCATCTCTTCCCGGATATTGTCAAAGAGGCGATCCACTTTATCATCTTCCAGCATTACCTGGCGCGCAAGCTCCAGATCTTTCTGTACATACGATGTGACGCTGTCGCGCACCATCTTACTTACAACAGATGCCATTCTTCCAATATCCTTGATATCTACGCTTTCCTCTGTATTGGCTGAAATTACGATTTCCGCAATATCTGCCGTCTGATCTCCGATTCGCTCCATATCTGTGATCATCTTCAATGCTGCTGAGATTCTTCTCAGATCCTTTGCCACCGGCTGCTGCTGTAAGAGCAGTTTCAGACAAAGCTTTTCAATATCTTTTTCCATCTCATCGATCTCAGCATCCGCATTGATCACTGCCTTTGCCTGCTCAATACTTCCATCGCTCAACGCCTTTGTCGCATTCGCGATCGCACTCTCACACAACTCACCCATATGAATAAGCTGCTCCTCCAGTATCTGTAGCTGTCTGTCAAATTTGTTGCGCATAAATTAACCAAACCTCCCTGTAATATAATCTTCCGTTCTCTTATCAGACGGAATGGAAAACAATGTTTCTGTGTTGTTGTACTCAATCACTTCTCCAAGAAGGAAAAAGGCTGTGTTATCCGACACACGTACCGCCTGCTGCATGTTGTGTGTTACCATGACAATAGTATAATCTTTTTTCAGTTCCATCGCAAGGTCTTCTATCTTCGATGTAGAGATCGGATCCAGAGCGGATGTCGGCTCATCCATCAAAAGTACTTCCGGTTCTACTGCAAGTGCTCTGGCAATACAGAGTCTCTGCTGCTGTCCTCCGGACATTCCCAACGCACTTTTTTTGAGACGGTCTTTACACTCATCCCAGATTGCCGCATTTCGCAGTGACTTTTCTACAATATCATCCAGTTTTGCTTTGGAACGGATTCCGTGTGTTCTCGGTCCATAGGCAATATTGTCATAAATGCTCATTGGAAATGGGTTTGGTTTCTGAAACACCATTCCTACCCGCTTACGGAGCAGGTTCACATCCATTCCTTTGAAGATATTCTGTCCGTCCAGAAGGATATCACCATCGATGCAGCATCCTTCCACCAGATCATTCATGCGGTTGATGGACTTTAATAACGTGGACTTTCCGCATCCACTCGGTCCGATAAACGCTGTAATTTTATTTGCCTCTATTTCCAGATTGATATTTTTGAGTGCTTTAAAATCTCCGTAATATAAATCCAGGTTTTTCACACTGATCTTCCCCATTGTTTATTCCTTTCTCTCTACGCTTTTGTCAGTTTTTTCGCGATTACGCTCGAAATCGTGTTGATTCCGACTACAAGTATCAGAAGAATGACTGCTGTTGCATATGCCTGATCCATGTACAGTCCTTCACTGGACAGATTGTACATATGAACTGCCAGGGTTCTTCCGGAACCAAAAACATTTGTCGGTACCTGTGCAACAGTACCTGCTGTATAGATCAGCGCCGCTGTCTCTCCCACAATTCTTCCAACCGCCAGGATGATTCCTGCTAAAATTCCAGGAATTGCCGACGGGAGTACAATCTTAAATACGGTACGCAGCTTTCCTGCTCCCAGTCCAAAACTTCCCTCTCTGAAGGAATCCGGAACTGCTTTTAACGCTTCTTCTGTTGTTCTCATGATCAGCGGAAGGATCATGATCGCCAGTGTAAACGCACCGGCCAGCAGGGAAAATCCCCATCCTAATGTATTGACAAAAAACAACATTCCGAACAATCCATATACGATGGAAGGGATTCCGGAAAGTGTCTCTGTTGTCAGACGGATCACTTCCACAAATTTATTCCCTTTCCCTGCATACTCTACAAGGAAGATCGCAGAGAAGATTCCAAACGGAACCGCGATCAGCAAAGAAAGCAGCGTCATGATAATCGTGTTAATCAAAGCCGGCATCAAAGAGGCATTCTCAGATGTATATTCGAACGCGAACAAAGACGGCTTGATATGCGGCACTCCGTTGATCAGAATATAAGCGATCAAAAACAGCAGAACCGCAAACGTGATAATTGCTCCCAGCATCACCAGAAGCATTACAATAAATGAGCCCGGATGTTTTAAATAGCTTTTCAGCTTTTCTCCGATTCCAGTCTGATTACTCATGTTCTGTCCTCCTTTTCAGCATTGCTACACTGAAGTTGATGATCAGGATGAACACAAATAATACTACACCTGTCGCGATCAGCGCTTCCCTGTGCAGACCTGTCGCATATCCCATCTCCAGTACGATATTTCCTGTCAGTGTACGCATTCCCTGCAGGATATTTTGTGCAATTCTCGGCTGATTTCCCACGATCATGATAACTGCCATGGTCTCTCCGATCGCACGTCCGATTCCCAGCGCGGTTCCTGCCAGTACTCCGGATTTTGCAGCCGGGATCACAACTGTAAAAATACTTCTCTCATGGGTTGCTCCCAGAGCCAGAGCTCCTTCATAATAATGGGTCGGCACAGCGCGGATCGCACTCTCTGTGGTTCCGATGATTGTTGGCAAGATCATCATTCCCAGAATGATCGACGTAGTGAGAAGTCCTTTTCCGTCTCCTGCTTTTTCCACGATCCCCATCTGTTTTAATGTTCTTCCGAACTCCCGTACCATTGGCACCAGTACGACCAGACCGAAGAATCCATACACAACGGAAGGAATTCCTGCCAACAGCTCTGTTGCTGCTTTCAGCGGTCTGTATATTTTTTTCGGGCAGTACATTGCCATAAATACAGATGTCAGAATTCCGATCGGCACTCCGAACACGATCGCACCTGCTGTTACATATAAGCTTCCGATGATCATCGGGAAGATTCCAAACAGATTATTGTTCGGTCTCCACAGTTCTCCGGTAATAAATTTTACGAACCCGATTTCTCTGATTGCAGGGACTCCATTTGCAAACAAAAAGATACAAATGAGAGCTACCGCCAGTACAGAAGTACAGGCGGCTATCAAGAATACTCCCTGCATGAATTTTTCAGTCCATGCTTTTGATTTCATTCTTTAATTTCCTCTTTTATTTATTTGGAAACTTCATCCCATGTTGTAACATCCCCAACATAGATTGATTTTACCTGATCTGCTGAAAGCTCATCTGCCGTGTTAGCTTTATTTACGATCACTGCAATACCATCTGTTGCGATTACTGTTGCTTCAAGTTCTGAAGCTTCGTCATCTTTCAGTTCTCTGGATGCCATACCGATGTCATAGCTTCCTTCGATCGTAGATGTCATACCTGTTGTAGAATCTGAAGTCTGAAGCTCAATGTCTGCATTTGGGTTTACTTTCTTATATGCTTCAATCAGTTTTTCCATCAGCGGTGATACAGAAGAAGATCCACCTACTACACATTTTCCAGATGGTTTTGATCCTGCATAAGCTTCTACATCCGATACCGGAATGTATTTTTCATTTGATACGATTTCCTGTCCTTCTGTACTCATAATATATGCCATAAAATCTTTTGCAACTTCATTATCAAGCAATATTGAAAGGTCTTGACACTTTGTAAGAACCATTTTCGATATTGTCTGCTGTGGCTTCTTCTCCGTCAATCTTCAGAGCCTTTACACTGTCATTTAAAGATCCGAGTGATACATAACCGATTGCATATTCGTCACCTGCTACAGTTGTAAGCATTACCGATGTATTATTTGTAATCTGCGCATCTGTTGTTGTCATATCTACTTTCGTTCCGTCTGACTGTTTTTCTTCTATTCCGAACAGCTCAATGAAAGCTCCTCTTGTTCCTGATCCATCTTCTCTGGATACTGCTGTGATATTTTCATCAGATGCTGCTTTCTTATCGTTACTTGAGCTTCCGCCACATCCTGTTAAAAGGCTTGATGCTGCTACTGTTGCTACTGCTAATGTTAATAATTTCTTTCTCATAGTTCTTTCTCTCCTTTTGAACTTTGTGTTCGTATCAATTACAGATATTATGTTACTTTGGAAATGTAAAATCAAAAAGAAGAGTTGTGTAAAGTTTTTGTTAAATGTAAAATTTTGAATAGTGGAAATTATTGGTGGAATATTATAAAAAGAGATCATGTGTTCGT
>OGEQ01002760.1_pt1 | contig 11160 bp, 10 predicted proteins | sample 1570731 | NCBI WGS metagenome assembly OGEQ01 (sample SAMEA2582132, study PRJEB24529) | metagenome | biome: Human gut stool | place: China | collected 2011 | reverse complement strand
TTTGAGTTCAGTAAATCTGACAAATAAGTGTTCAATTCTTTATTATCTTTATCATTTCTATACGAAAGACTTGAAAATAGTGTTTTTGCTGCTTCCGACTTCAGCTTATTCCAATTCTTGCTGAAATTATTTTTAAATTTTGTTACATTTACCTCATTTAATAGCAAGGTTTCAGATTTATGAAAGTGGAATTCTAAAGCCACAAGATATGGAATATAAATTTTATCTTGTACACTTTGAATTATCTCAAAATATTCTTTTGATGCTTCTGGTGTAAATCTAAATACATTAAGCAGTGAGTTGGTATCAAACACAATAATTGTATTTTCCTCTGTCAACTTCTCTTTATTTAATGATTCTCTATGAAAACCATAAAACTCTTCTTTATAGTTCATCTATTTTCCTTTCTTTTCTAATCCATCGCCTTTATTTCCAGAATCATATCGCGAATCTGTGCAGCCAGTTCGAAGTCGAGAAGTCCTGCAGCTTCTTGCATCTGACCTTCTAGTTTCTTGATCATATCCTTGCGCTCTTGCTTGTTGAGGCTTTCGATTTCGACAATTTCTTCTTTGTCTGGCAGGACAGATTTGGTTACACTGATTAGGTCACGGATTTCTTTCTGGATTGTTTGCGGTACAATACCATGTTCTTCATTATAAGCCATTTGAATCTGACGACGGCGGGCCGTTTCATCGATCGCACGTTGCATAGACTGGGTCATGGTGTCCGCATACATAATCACGTGACCCTCACTATTACGGGCTGCACGCCCGATGGTCTGGATCAGTCCGCGTTCATTGCGGAGGAAACCTTCCTTATCCGCATCGAGAATGGCCACCAGACTAACTTCTGGTACGTCTATCCCTTCCCGAAGCAGGTTGATTCCGACCAAGACATCAAAAACACCCAGACGCAAATCACGGATGATTTCTGTCCGCTCCAAGGTCTTAATGTCCGAGTGCATGTATTTGACCTTGACACCCATTTCTTTAAAGTAGTCGGTCAAGTCTTCTGCCATCTTCTTGGTCAGGGTGGTGACAAAGGTCCGCTCTCCACGTTCTACACGCGCATTGATTTCACCCAAGAGATCGTCCATTTGTCCCATGGTCGGACGCACTTCCACCTCAGGATCGAGAAGACCTGTCGGACGAATGATCTGCTCGATGATAGTATCGGTTTGTTCCATCTCATAATCACCCGGTGTCGCAGACACATAGACAATCTGATGGACATGGCTTTCAAACTCCTCCCGACGCAGTGGCCGGTTATCCAAGGCAGACGGCAAACGGAAGCCATAGTTGACCAGCATTTCCTTGCGTGAGCGGTCCCCATTGTACATGCCCTTGATCTGTCCCATGGTCATGTGACTTTCATCGATCATAATGAGAAAATCTTCTGGGAAGAAGTCAAGAAGGGTGTAGGGAGGCTCTCCTTCACTCCGGCCATCCATGTGACGGGAGTAGTTTTCGACCCCATTGGTGTAGCCCATCTCCCGCAGCATTTCAATATCATACTCGGTCCGTTGTTTTAGACGTTGAGCTTCCAGGAGCTTGCCTTCTTTTTCAAAGACCTTCAACTGCTCCTCAAGTTCCGCTTGAATCTTGGCAATAGCCACTTCCATATGGTCATCATTGGTCACGAAGTGAGTGGCTGGGAAAATAGCCAAGTGGTCCACTTCACCAAGGACTTGACCCGTCAAAGCTTCAACCTCACGGATGCGGTCAATTTCGTCCCCGAAAAACTCCACCCGGAAGGCATGTTCATCACGCGAAGCTGGGAAAATCTCCACCACGTCCCCACGAACACGGAATTTCCCCCGTTGAAAGTCAATGTCATTGCGCTCAAACTGGATGTCCACCAGGTCATTGAGCAGTTTATCACGAGAAATCTCCAGACCCGGGCGTAAGCTGACCACGCTATCGGCATATTCCTTAGGCGAACCCAAACCATAGATACAAGAGACAGAGGCCACAACAATCACATCGTTACGCTCCAACAAAGCTGATGTTGCGGAGTGACGAAGCTTGTCAATCTCATCATTGACAGAGCTATCTTTTTCGATATAAGTATCGCTCGATGGCACATAGGCTTCTGGCTGGTAGTAATCATAGTAGGAAACAAAATACTCGACCGCATTTTCAGGGAAAAATTCCTTGAACTCCCCATAAAGTTGGCCTGCTAGTGTTTTATTGTGGGCGATGACCAGGGTCGGCTTATTGACTTGGGCAATGACCTGGCTCATGGTATAGGTCTTCCCCGTACCAGTCGCCCCCATCAGGATTTGGGCCTTTTCTCCACCCTCGATGTTATCTACCAACTGTTCAATGGCCTGCGGTTGATCCCCAGACGGTTGGTATTTCGATACTAGTTTAAATTTGTTATCTGTTACTCGATTAATCATCTCTTTGACCTCACATATATAGACTTTATTTTACCATAAATCACTAGAATTCTCTGAGATGAGGAATGAAAGGGAAAACAACATATTACAAAATAATTAATTGGACACGCATTAGCGTGAAAACTAAACAAGACTCTCGCATTTACTTCGAAAGTCTTGTCTTTTATTCTAAAACCATGCAATACGTAATAAACATCAGTGTCCATGATATACAAAATTAGCAAGGTTTGCTCATCGGTATCATTTTTACGAAATCAATTTACTACTTAACTTCTTGATTCCTTACTAAGAGGTAGAGAGTTGCTCCAAGTGAGCATACAAGTCCAATAACGTAAGTACAGAGTTGCAAATTGGAAACTCTCCCTAATATTGTTTCAGCAACAATATTATAAAATAGATAACTAGTCAATGGTTCCACTACTCTTTCTATGAATGGTTGTACCAAAATAGGAAATAGCAGCAAAATAGCTAAACTCCCCATTGGACTTTTGAAAAAATAACTTAAGCAGTAAGAAATTAAAAAATATTGGATGGAGCCAATCAAATAGAAACTGAAAAGTTCTAAACTGACACCATTTTCGCTACTAAAAAAATGAAACCATACAAGCAGTACAATGAAATACAAGGTTGATTGTAGTACTACATCACATAATTCTACGAACAGGATCCGAATTGAACTTAAGATCCTTTTTCCACTTACCAAATAAACTAGTTTTGTTTCGTGTGATTGTAACTCAACAAATGCATTAACACACCCAATACTAACAGAGAGCATTGATGCAAAAACAAGAGCTTGCTTTATAGATAATTGTACAACAGTATCATTGATTGAAACTGGTAAAACACCTAAGAGACACATAAAACCTATCAAAAGTGACTGTATAGCTATCTGGTACTTTACGGGTTTTAAACTATATTTTTTGACGATAAGACTAAAAAATATTCTTGCCATTCTTCCTCCTCATTCGAATCATTTCTACAAGCATTATGAATACCAAGAACAAGATTCCTTCTACTACTAAAAGTGTAAATCCATAAAATTGGCTCGTTTGAATCCCTTCAATTCGGCCAAAAGCAAATGACTTTGCTCCAATCAAAGGCAAGAGATTTTCTATTTTAGAGGAAATCCCTCTTAGAATACCTGATAAAGTGATTACCAATAACAAAACATCTGCAATTAATGAAGTCATTGATTTTTTCGTTACTATTACGAAAAGTAAAGCTAATAAAGTAAGAACGATTGCAAATATCATAACTCTTACCGTAACATCTAAGAACAATGTAAATTCTAAATAATTCTTTAAAGTTGAATCTAGAAAAACGAGTAAAATAATAGCGTTTACTATAGAAAATATTAAAGTAGCAAGTAACGATAAGACAATCGAACTTGCAATAAACCCAGTAAGACGAACTTTCCAGTTTGGGATCAATAACTGAGTAAAATTATCATCACCAAATTGGTAATGAGTTGAATAAACAAGTGAAACCAAGATGGGTAAGAAAATAACACTTGCTTGGTAGGGTGAGGATAAGAGAGCATCTCTGACTGTATAGACTGGATTCGATGATAGCATAGATGGATCAAGGTTAACCGCCTGTCCATTTCCTTCTACTAAAGCATTTATCACCTGGATATTTTGAATTGAAAAAAATATGCTGACTCCCAAAATAAGAAAAAAAGTGAATTTAAAAGTAGGTAAACTACAATATTTATAGAGGTCACTAAAAAAGGAACGCTTCAACATATTATTCACCTTCTTTCCCTTCGAGCGCCTTAAAATATGCTTCCTCAAAAGATCCAAACTGTTTCAAAATGTCTTTGGTAGGAGCATCAATAACAATCTTCCCATTAGAAATCCCAACCAAATGATCTACAGTTAATTCTAACTCACTCATATAATGACTTGTCATTAATACAGTCTTACCTTCATTGACAAAAGACTGCAAAAAATTGCGTACCCAGCGTATTCCTTCTGGATCTAGTCCATTGATTGGTTCATCTAAAATTAAGATGTCAGGATTTGCTAATAAGGCTGTTGCTAAACCAAGACGTTGCTTCATTCCTAATGAATAGTCTTTTACTTTTTTATTTTTAGCTTCACTTAACCCCACCAACTCTAAACATTCGTTGCACCTATTTTTGTCAACACCACAAGCCAAGCCAATCCACCGAAGATGCTGAAATCCTGTTCTAGTTGGATAAGGTTGACAACTATCTAGGAATGATCCAACAATACAAAAAGGATTATCTCCCAATTGAGAGTATTTTTTGCCATCGATCAACGCCATTCCCATTTGACTATTTTCTAAACCAAGTAAAATTCTAATTAAAGTTGATTTTCCAGATCCATTCGGTCCAATCAATCCAGTAATCTCACCTTTCTTAGCTTTGAAAGACACGTTTTGAAGGACAATTTTATTATTATATTCCTTATGTAGCTTTTGAATTGTTATCATTCATTCTTTTTCCTTTCTGACTTTTAGTGAAATTCCACCTTCACTTGAAGCAAGTATAACAGGAGAAAATCAGGAAATTATCAGAATAATTATTTTCTTCATTTCTAACAAATTACAATCCATATTTGCTATAATATGCTCATATAATTGGAGGAACTATGAAGTATAAAATTTTAGCCATTGACGATGATGAAAAAATCTTACGATTAATAGCGAATACATTAAAAGCGAACAACTTTCACGTGGAAACTCGTAAAAATATAGAGGAGATTAATATCTGTGACTTTACTGGATTCGATCTAATTTTACTTGACGTCATGATGCCCATTTCTGGTTTAGAAATCTGTCGTTCCATTCGTTCACAAATTACTACTCCAATTCTATTTCTAACCGCTAAAGATTTTGAAGAAGATTTACTAAAAGGGATTCAAGCTGGGGCAGATGATTACATCACAAAACCGTTCAGCATTAAAGAATTAATTGCAAGAATTCAAATGCATCTTCGTAGAGAAGAAAGATCACACCATTCCTCTAAAGAAGAGATGGAGTCAAATATAACTTTTTATCGAGATAGTCAAGAAGTTTATTATCAATCAAAGAGAATTTCATTGACCAAGAGAGAGTTTGATTTACTTTATCTTTTAGCAAAAAATAAGAACCGAATATTTAGCATAGAAGAACTTTACAATTATCTTTATCCTATAGACTCTGATGCACAACTACGATCCATCACTGAATACATCTATCAAATTAGACAAAAATTTAAGATTCATCAAATTGATCCCATCAAAACCGTTTGGGGAGGAGGATACAAATGGAAAAAGAATTGACAATCAAGCAACTCATTAAGCGTACCTACCTTAAAATCATTTGGCAATTTCTTCTATGTCTGATACTTTTTTACATAGTTCCAGCTCTTCTATCTTCTGTATCTGGAATCAATGAGAAAAATGCTAATCGCTTTGCTTTATTTTTTAGCGTCAGTTCTTGGATTTATCTTTGCATCATTTTAATTTTTATCATTGTAATAAATATTAGACAATTATTAACCAAGATTCAAAAAGAAATGAACATGGTTTATCATAGTGGACTATATTTCACCAAAAATGAACATCACCATTTGCAGATTAAAGAATTCATTGAAACAAACGATCTGATTGAAAAAATGCAATCTGATATAAAAAATAGAATTCAAAATGAAAAAGATCAAAAAAAAGAACTCATGTTTCAAGTATCTAGCGCTGCACATGATCTTCGTAGCCCTCTAACTGTTATCAGAGGAAATGCTGAATTCTTACAATCCACTGAGCAAACACCTCAAACAATGGAATGTCTAAAAGATCTTGAGCAAGCAAGCATTCAGTTAAACGATTATTTTAACCACTTTATCCAATATTCCAAAACCTTTTACGACCATGATATTCAACTTGAAAATATATCGATTCAACAATTAACTCATCAATTGAAGGAACATATTACTCCGTTACTCCCGAGAAGTACACAATTTGTTTTTTCAAATACAGTAACTCTATCAACACAAATTGCCATTCATTCCAATCTATTTTTTCGGGCAATCACCAATATTATTAATAATGCAATACAACATCAAAAAGAAAATGATGCAAAGATCCAGCTAACAATGTCACAAGAAAATAATCGATTAGTTCTAACCATATGTTTTTCAAAAAATGTATTACACCATGCTGGAAATCTTTTCTATAAAGAGGACCAAGCAAGAACACCCTCTCAAGAAAGTCACTTTGGACTTGGTTTATCTTTCGTGAAACGCGTCATGAAACTTCATAATGGAACTATGCATTTAGAAAATATTCACAATGGTGCACAAGTCAAGCTAATCATTCCCATTATTATATAGAAAAAGCCGAACTCATCAATATGTGTTCGACTCAGAAGGCAGACAAACGTCATTTTTGGTGTTTGTCTTTTTCATATATGACTTTCAGACATTACACAGAGGTTAGTCATCAAACTTTTCTTTCCTCTCCCCTAAGCGATATACAATCACTAGGGATACAAGAAGAACCAGAGTGGTGATGATTGATCCTTCTGCTCCAAATGCCCCTCCGGTCAACCAGTCAGGTCCATCTCCCATGGTAAAACTAAAGATAGACGCATCTGCGCCTGTGCCACTGACTTGAAAACCAAGGAGATTTCCTTGTACATAGTTCCAAGTGCCGTGTTGGGCGACCACTAGCCAGATACTATCCGTATAGATAAAAAGCAGACCAGCCAGCACTCCATCGAGGATGATATTCAGAACGGATAAGAAGGTCACTCCTGCATTTCCCATATGCAGAATGCCAAAGAGACTACTAGAAATCACGATTGCGAAAGGCAGATTAGTTCTTGCAGCAATCCGAGTCAGGAGCCAGCCTCGTGTGGCTACTTCTTCCGTCCCCCCTTGCAGAAGCCAAAATGGAAATAATCCTAGGATAAAAAGCAAGGGCTCTATACTCAGCTCATTTAACACAAAAGACCCGATGCCACTTACTTGGTAGACAAGCGCGATCACTCCCATTTGAACAAGTGAAATCATGATCCCCCAGACTAGATACTTGAGCCAATTTCTTTTTACAAAGCCTAAGCTTGATAAAGCATTCTTCTCTATGACCTTCACCCAAAAAATAAAGAGAAATAGTATGATTACAAAACTGAAGAGCTCATAATAGAGAAAATAATGGTAGAAAAATTCTTGAATACTTGCTGTCCCATTTCCTGGCGAAAAGAACTCCACTAGAAAACCTATAACTAAGGAAAATGGCCCCACAAGTTCACTACCAATCCAAAGGCCTCCTTCTATAAAGAGAGATGCTAATAATACATAGAATAGTGTAGAAATAAGAACTGGCCATGAGGTGTTAGTTTTTATATCCTGAATGATCTTTCCTTTCTTCATGATCAACCTCCATTTATCTAATAGGTCCATTGTAACAAAGAAAATCCGGAGCTACAAGATCAACCTATGTTAGATAATCTAACATCAAAACTCAATTTTCTTGCAGAAATGACTTTTTCTGATATAATAGCTTCTGTAGAAAAACATAAGACCATTCATACTCGTTTTGGTATGAATGATTTGTTTTTTTAAGGCCATCCTTTGGTCAATGTGCTCATGGGTCAAATACCCAAAGAGAAAAGAATTAAAAGGAGACAGAAATGAAGAAAAAATTACTAGCATGTTTGCTTTTCTTATTTCCATTCGTTGCATTCGCTGGTCATGCTCATGCTGAAACGATCAAGGTCGTTTTCGACACAGCATATGCACCGTTTGAATTTAAGGATTCAGATCAAACCTATAAAGGAATTGACGTAGAGATCCTGGACAAGGTCGCTGAAATCAATGGCTGGGATTTGGACAAATCCTTCCCGGGATTTGATGCAGCAGTCAATGCAGTTCAAGCTGGTCAAGCGGATGCCATCATGGCCGGTATGACCAAAACAACAGAACGTGAAAAAGTCTTCACCATGTCTGATACTTACTACGATACAAAAGTTGTCATTGCGACTAAAAAAGCTGACAAAATCACGAAGTACAGCCAATTAAAAGGGAAGACAGTCGGTGTCAAAAACGGAACTGCAGCCCAACGCTTCCTTGATAAAAATAAGGACAAGTACGGCTACAAGATCAAGACTTTTGATACTGGTGATCTCATGTACAACAGTTTATCAGCTGGTGCAGTCGATGCGGTGATGGATGACCAACCTGTTATTCAATACGCCATCCAAAAGGGTCAGGACCTAGCTATCAATATGGACGGGGAAGCAGTCGGTGGCTTTGCCTTTGGTGTTAAAAAAGGTGGAAATCATGAAAAGTTGATCACTGAATTTAACAAGGCCCTCGCTCAAATGAAAGCTGATGGAACACTTGATGAGATCATCAAGAAATGGACAGGTGAAAGTCAATCATCAAGTAACAGTGCTGTTCCAGAAACAACTACTCCTGCTGGTCAAAAAGCAACTCCTAAAAAATCAAAATATGTAATTTCAAGTGACTCATCTTTTGCACCATTTGTCTTCCAAAATGGAAAAAACAAATACACAGGGATCGATATGGACTTGATCAAGGCTATTGCCAAAGACCAAGGATTTACCATCGAGATTAATAATCCTGGATTTGATGCAGCGGTAAGTGATGTCCAATCCGGCCATGCGCAAGGAATGATCGCAGGGATGACCGTAACAGATGCTCGGAAAGAAACATTTGATTTTTCTGAACCATACTACACGGCCAATTCTATTCTAGCCGTTCAAGAAAGCAGCAAGATTGATTCATATGATGACCTAAAAGGAAAGACAGTCGGTGTTAAAAACGGTACTTCCTCACAAAACTTCCTTGAAGAAAACCAAAAGAAATATGGTTACAAGATCAAAACGTTCTCTGACGGAGCTTCTATGTATGATAGTTTGAATTCTGGTTCTGTTGCAGCGATCATGGATGACGAACCTGTTATCAAATACGCTATTAAACAAGGACGTAAATTCAAAACACCTATCGAAGGGACTCCAAGTGGTCAACTAGCATTTGCCGTTAAGAAGGGTGAAAATCCTGAATTGATCGAAATGTTCAATAACGGTCTTGCGAACTTGAAGAAAAGCGGTCAATACCAAAAGATTCTCGATAAATACCTTAAAGCAGATAGCAAATCAAGTACTTCAAGTACAACAGCAGATGAAACAACGATCTGGGGCTTGCTCCAAAACAACTACAAACAATTGTTAAGTGGTTTGGGTGTCACTCTTGCCCTTGCCCTTCTCTCTTTCGCCATTGCTATGGTGATCGGTGTTATCTTTGGGATGTTTAGTGTTAGCCCTTATAAATGGCTCCGCTGGACAGCAGAAATCTTTGTCGATGTTATTCGCGGGATCCCACTCATGATCCTCGCCGCCTTCATCTTCTGGGGAATTCCAAACTTGATTGAATCGGTCACAGGTCATCAATCCCCAATCAACGACTTTGTCGCAGGTACCATTGCCCTCTCTCTCAATGCGGCTGCTTATATTGCAGAAATTGTTCGAGGAGGGATCCAAGCTGTACCGATTGGACAGATGGAAGCCAGCCGAAGCCTGGGGATCTCTTATGGCAAAACCATGCGCAAGATCATCTTGCCACAAGCAACCAAACTCATGCTTCCAAACTTTGTTAACCAATTCGTCATTGCCCTGAAAGATACGACTATCGTTTCTGCGATCGGATTGGTAGAACTCTTCCAAACTGGTAAGATCATCATCGCTCGAAACTACCAAAGTTTCAAGATGTATGCGATCCTTGCCGTCTTCTACCTCGTGATTATCACCTTGCTAACACGATTTGCAAAAAAATTAGAAAAGAAGGTTAACTAATGGCTAAATTAAAAATTGATGTCCATGACCTCCACAAATACTATGGTGAAAATGAGGTCTTAAAAGGAATCTCAACAAAATTCTACGAAGGGGATGTGGTCTGCATTATCGGACCGTCCGGTTCTGGTAAATCGACCTTCCTTCGTAGTCTCAATCTCCTCGAAGAAGTGACAAAAGGTCAAATTACCGTAAATGGATATGATCTAACCGATCCAAAAACCAATGTTGATTTGGTCCGTGAAAATATCGGGATGGTTTTCCAACACTTCAACCTCTTCCCTCACATGAGCGTCCTTGAAAACATTATGTTTGCGCCAGTAGAGCACAAACTAATGACACGTGAAGAAGCTCAAAAAGTCGGGATGGAATTGTTGGAAAAAGTTGGTCTCGCAGATAAAGCCGATGCCAATCCAAACAGCCTTTCCGGTGGTCAAAAACAACGTGTGGCTATCGCACGTGGACTTGCTATGAATCCAGATATTATGCTCTTTGACGAACCTACTTCTGCCCTTGACCCTGAGATGGTTGGAGATGTATTGAACGTTATGAAAGAGTTGGCAGAGCAAGGCATGACCATGATCATCGTTACCCACGAGATGGGATTTGCCCGCCAAGTAGCCAACCGGGTTATCTTTACCGCAGACGGTGAATTCCTCGCCAAGTGGCCAATCGTGTGATCTTTACAGCTGATGGGGAATTCCTCGAAGACGGCAAACCAGACCAAATCTTCGATAATCCACAACACCCACGATTGAAAGAATTCTTGGATAAGGTTCTAAACGTTTAAAAAGATAAAACAACGAGTGGTTCCTGAAGCATCTAGCAATTTTTTGCTAGATGTTTTTTCAGACTAAAAAAGCATTTTCAAACCTGAAAATGCTTTTCATTTTAACTAATCTGTTGCTGAGCTGTCTGCATCTGATAGTAGACACCTTGCGCTT
>OGEQ01002752.1_pt1 | contig 11169 bp, 9 predicted proteins | sample 1570731 | NCBI WGS metagenome assembly OGEQ01 (sample SAMEA2582132, study PRJEB24529) | metagenome | biome: Human gut stool | place: China | collected 2011 | reverse complement strand
TGAAACGGGAAGATGTCAGAAACGTTGCAATTATCGCTCACGTTGACCACGGTAAAACGACGCTGGTAGACCAGCTGCTCCGCCAGAGCGGTGTATTCCGTGCCAACCAGGAAGTAGTCGATCGTGTCATGGACTCTAACGATATTGAGCGTGAGAGAGGTATCACGATTCTGTCGAAGAATACGTCGGTACATTATGGAGATATTAAAATTAATATTATAGATACACCAGGCCATGCTGATTTTGGCGGCGAGGTAGAGCGTGTTCTTAAGATGGTAAACGGCGTTATCCTTCTGGTAGACGCATACGAGGGCGCGATGCCGCAGACCAAATTCGTTCTGCGTAAAGCACTGGAACTGGATCTGCCGGTTATCGTATGTATCAATAAGATTGACCGTCCGGAAGCACGTCCGGAGGAGGTCGTGGACGAGGTTCTCGAACTTCTGATGGATCTGGATGCATCCGACGAGCAGCTTGACTGCCCGTTCTTGTATGCATCTGCACGTTCTGGCTATGCGAAGAAGAACCTGGACGATCCGAATGTAGATATGCAGCCGCTGTTCCAGACCATTCTGGATTACATCCCGGCACCGGAGGGAGATCCAGATGCAGAGACACAGGTTCTGATCAGCACGATTGATTACAACGAGTATGTAGGACGTATCGGCGTTGGTAAGATCGACAACGGTTACCTGAAAGTAAATCAGGACTGCGTCATCGTCAACCATCATGAGCCGGACAAGTTCCGCAAAGTTAAGATCGGTAAGCTCTATGAGTTTGAAGGTCTGAATAAAGTAGAAGTACAGGAAGCAAAGATCGGTTCGATCGTAGCGATTTCCGGTATCGCAGATATCCACATCGGTGATACCCTGTGTTCACCGGAGAAACCGGAGGCAATTCCGTTCCAGAAGATTTCTGAGCCGACCATTTCCATGGATTTCATGGTAAACGACAGCCCGCTGGCAGGTCAGGAAGGTAAATTCATCACTTCCCGCCACATCCGCGAGCGTCTGATGCGGGAGCTGAATACCGATGTCAGCCTGCGTGTAGAGGAGACAGACTCCGCTGACTGCTTCAAGGTATCTGGTCGTGGCGAGCTGCATCTGTCCGTCCTGATTGAGAATATGCGCCGCGAGGGCTTTGAGTTCGCAGTCAGCAAGGCGGAGGTACTCTACAAATATGACGAGAGAAACCGCAAATTAGAGCCGATGGAGATCGCTTACGTCGACGTACCGGATGACTTTACCGGTGCTGTTATCCAGAAGCTGACCAGCCGTAAAGGCGAGTTGCAGGGCATGAGCCCGATCGGCGGCGGATACACAAGACTGGAGTTCTCGATTCCGTCCAGAGGTCTCATCGGATACCGTGGCGAGTTCATGACCGATACAAAGGGAAATGGTATCTTAAACACCAGCTTTGACGGCTATGCACCGTTCAAGGGCGAATTAAGTTACCGCAAACAGGGATCCTTGATTGCATTTGAGGCAGGCGAGTCCATCACCTACGGTCTGTTCAATGCCCAGGAGCGCGGAACCCTGTTCATCGGACCGGGTGTTAAAGTTTACTCCGGCATGATTGTCGGACAGAGCGCAAAACCGGAAGACATCGAGTTAAACGTCTGCAAAACCAAAAAGCTGACCAACACCCGTTCTTCCAGCGCCGATGAAGCCCTCCGCCTTGTTCCGCCGAAAATCATGAGCCTGGAGCAGTGCCTCGACTACATCGATACCGATGAACTTCTCGAGATCACCCCGACCAGCTTACGAATCCGTAAAAAGATTCTTGATCCGACTCTGAGAAAGAGAGCGATGATCAGCCGTAAAAATAGCTAAATAATCGTAAAGTGGGAGCAGCCGCGCAAGCTAGCTGCTCCTTTTCGTATATTCAAGCGAGAGATATCCAGGAAACGACGCGCCCCGCCGTTTCCGTCCCTCTGCCGCTCCCATTCCCTCTGTCGATTCATGTCACCCACCCTGTCGAAATTTCTCATTCACTTCTTCTTCTAAAACGCATATCTTCTTCATACATATATACAGTAAGAAGCAGGACTCCAAGAACCTGCCGTGAAAAACTGCAAAAAAGAAGAGGAGAGAGATACTATGTCGGAAAAAATGATTGAAAACAACAAGGTTAGCGTGATTGGTGAGGTCGTATCGGAATTTACATTCAGCCACGAAGTATTCGGGGAAGGATTTTATATCGCAGACCTGGCAGTCAGCCGTCTGAGCGATCAGGTGGACGTGATTCCACTCATGATTTCAGAACGGCTTCTGGATGTATCGAAAGACTACCGCGGAATGACGATGGAGGCGATCGGTCAGTTCCGTTCCTACAACCGTCATGAGGGCGCGAAAAACCGTCTGGTGCTATCTGTGTTTGTCCGTGAGATTCATTTCCTGGAAGAATTTACGGATTACACCAAAACCAACCAGATTTTTCTGGAAGGCTATATCTGCAAGGAGCCAATCTACCGGAAAACACCGCTGGGACGCGAGATTGCCGATATGCTGCTGGCGGTCAACCGTCCGTATGGAAAATCCGATTACATACCGTGTATTGCGTGGGGCAGAAATGCCCGCTATGCGTCCGGATTTGGCGTGGGAAGCCACGTGTGCGTGTGGGGGCGCGTGCAGAGCCGTGAATATACGAAGAAGCTGAGCGAGACAGAGTGCGAGAAACGTGTGGCATACGAGGTGTCGGTCAGCAAGCTGGAGTGCGTGGAAGAATAGGATAGGTTTAGGATGTTACAGCAAATTTTGAAGCCGGTTATGCAATCTATAGGACATGATAAATGGCTGGTTTTGCCATAGCTTGCCAAAACAGATAAAATATGCTAGAATAAGGCGGTTTACAGAATTCGTAAAACGATCATTGGATGGATAGAAATAAAACACACAGGCCTGTGTGTAAAAAGACATCAGGAAAGACAGTCTGTGCGCCAGCGCAGCGGGAGGCACAGAAAGAGGAGAGGGAAATGAAAAAGGGGAAAGTTCATATCATCTTCGGCACCGGGATGGGAAAAACAGCGATGGCACTGGGACGTGGTGTCAGTGCAGCCATGCACGGCCGGAAGGTAATTATGATACAATTCTTAAAGGGAGTGCTGAGCCATGAGACAGCAGATGGGTTAAAACAGCTGGAGCCGGCATTTAAAGTATTCCGATTTGAAAAACAGAATGAGTATTATGAAAATCTCTCTGAAGAAGGCAAAAAGGAAGAGCTCTGCAATATTCAGAACGGGTATAATTTTGCAAAAAAAGTACTCTGTACCGGCGAATGCGATATGCTGATTCTGGATGAATTTCTTGGGGTGTTAGATCAGAAACTGGTCGGAGACGATGCTCTGGAAACACTGCTGGCAGCGCGCGAGGAGAATGTTGATCTGATTCTGACCGGAAAAGTATGCCCGGCTGGGGCAGAGGAGCATGCAGACGAGGTGACGCGCCTGGAATGCCTGAAGCCGTCAAACGATCATGCGTGCATGAACGGTTGACAAGTATTCAAAGTAATGCTAAGATAGAAAAAACAAGTAGAGGTTGCGTTGATTATCAGTAAGCGGTCGGATGCGGCAGGTGCAGGAGAAGACAGCTGAAAGGATGATACGCCGAAGGGCTGCGGCGCCTGTATCTGCAGTTCCTGGGTGCAGGATGAAGAATTCTGTAACTGTCATCGACAGATGGGGAGCTACTGGGAGTTTGGATTTGAATTCATAGAGCTGGCCGTCGTGCCAGCTTTTTGTACGCTCAGGACCGACAGGCTGCAAACATTCGTTTGAAGCGGGGACAGAAACGGACTCTGGAATAGAAACTCAGCCATCGTGCAAAAGAATAAGGAGGAAACAAAATGTCTATTTTTGAAGGAGCAGGCGTAGCGCTGGTAACGCCATTTCATGAGGATGGAAGCGTAAATTATGAGAAACTGGAGCAGATCGTAGAAGAACAGATCGCTGGCGGCACAGACTGTATTATCGCCTGCGGTACGACCGGCGAGGCGGCTACATTAAGCCATGAGGAGCACATCGAGGTGATCCGTTTCGTATGCCAGGTCGTAAATAAGAGAATCCCGGTTGTAGCAGGAACCGGTTCCAACTGCACAGAGACAGCGGTATATCTGTCTACCGAAGCGAAAAAGGCAGGCGCAGACGGACTTCTGCTCGTATCCCCGTATTACAATAAATCAACCCAGAAGGGGTTAAAGGTTCATTTCTCAGAGGTCGCAAAGGCAGTTGATCTTCCGATCCTTCTGTACAATGTACCGAGCCGTACCGGCGTCAATATCACCCCGGAGACGATCGTGGCACTGTGCAAGGAATATGATAACATCGTCGGTGTCAAAGAAGCAAGCGGCAATTTCTCCGCGATCGCACAGATTGCAAGCCTGTCAGGCGGAACAGTAGATATTTACTCCGGCAACGACGACCAGACGGTTCCGATGATGGCACTGGGCGCAAAGGGCGTTATCTCCGTATTATCCAACGTGGCACCGCGTCAGGTACATGATATGTGCGCGGCATTCAAGGCTGGCGATGTAGCGAAGGCAAGACAGATGCAGATAGATGCAATTCCGCTGATTGAGGCGCTGTTCTGCGAGGTAAACCCGATTCCGGTTAAGGAAGCGATGAACATGATGGGCGAGGAAGTGGGTCCGTTCCGTAAACCGTTAGTGGATATGGAACCGGCAAACCGCGATCGTCTGAGAAGAGAACTGGTAAATTACGGAATCAGCCTGAAAGAGTGATAAGAACCGTTAAAATTAGGATGAGATAGGGAAATGAGGTTTTAACAGATGGTACGAGCAATTATGCATGGCTGCAACGGCGCCATGGGACAGGTTATTTCCGGAATCGCAGCGAAGGACGAGGAGATCTCTATCGTTGCGGGTATTGATATGAGAACCGAGCAGAAAAATGATTATCCGGTTTTTGCGTCTCTGAACGAATGCAAGGTAGAAGCGGATGTTGTGATTGATTTTTCCAATGCAGCAGCTGTCGATGAACTTCTCGACTGGTGTGCAGAGAAAATGCCGGTTGTTTTGTGTACGACAGGACTTTCCGAGGTACAGCTGGCAAAGGTAGAAGAGACGGCAGAGAAGACAGCGGTTCTTCGCTCTGCAAATATGTCTCTTGGTATCAATATGCTCTTAAAGCTTCTGAAAGAAGCAGCGCAGATTCTGGCTCCGGCTGGATTTGATATTGAGATTCTGGAGAAACACCACAATCAGAAGGTGGATGCTCCGAGCGGTACGGCGATTGCGCTGGCAGATTCGATCAACGAGGCGATGGGCAATACATACCATTACAAATACGATCGTTCCGCTACACGTGAGAAACGTGATACGAAGGAGATTGGTATTCAGGCGATCCGCGGCGGCACAATCGTAGGCGAACACGATGTCATTTTCGCTGGTCAGGATGAGGTGATTACCTTTAATCATACAGCTTATTCCAAGGCGATTTTCGCAAAGGGTGCGGTACAGGCAGCCAAATTCCTGGCAGGAAAGCCGGAAGGACGGTATGATATGGCGGATGTGATCGGCTAAGAGATTTTATACAGATGTGAAAATGAAACCCCGGCTGTGAGTAAGTTTATCCACTCACAGCCGGGGTTTTCATTTCTGGAACCTTTCCTGCCCTTGTGTTTGTGGATGAAGGCTTCTGAAAATCAATTTGTCAAGGTTAGTGTATCATTTTTTTACATCTTGTGTAAAAAAATGACATCTTGTGCAGTGTGAATTGTAGAAAAATAAAACAAATGATAAGATGAATACAACAAGAAAAGCTTGAAACCGTGAAAAAGAAGAAAAACTCCAGAATTAAAAATAAAAAATACATGAAAGACAGCTTTTCGATTAATAAAAATACGAGGAGGTATGAGGATGAGAAAACGCAAATGGATGAAGGTGGGTGCCTGCGCACTCAGTGCCGTTTTGATCATGGGCTTGTATGCCGGACCGGCTTTTGCCGAATGGATAGGTACAGGAAGTGCAAGAGCCTACATCCTAAACGGACAGGTGCAGACAGGCTGGCAGCAGATCGATGGAAAATGGTATTACCTGAATGAACAGGGAGCACCGCAGATCGGCTGGGTAAAAGACGGGGACAAACAGTATTTCTGTACGGCGTCGGGAGAAATGGTCAGCGGTGTCGTATGGATCAATGGAAAAACCTATTATTTTGGCACACCGGACAGTGGAGAGATGGCAACGGGCGTTGTAAGTATCAACGGAATTTCTTATACGTTTGAAAACGATGGCACATCGTTCGGCGGCCGCAAGCCGAGACCAGCGAGAAGCTTTGAGGTAAAAGTGGCAGAAGACGGAACGATGACCATCTTAGAGACGACCAATGCCGATACACCGAAGCTGAATTCCAGAACATCCAAAGAACGCAGACATTCTGGAGGCGGTGGAAGTGAAACGCCGAGTGTGGTACCGAGTGATGCACCGGCGACGAAAGAACCGACCGAAAACCCGACGTCGACCGTGAAACCGACCCAGCCGGAAGAGACGGAAGGGGATACAACAACGGAGCCGCCGCAGCCAACAACGGAGCCGTCGCAGCCAACAACGCAGCCAACAGATCCGTGATCAATCTGAAACTAAGAGTACGAAGTGAAAATAATCGGCCAGGTTCAGATTTGGGGCGATTACAAACATTAATGATCTGTAACTGTTCAGTACCTTCACAGTTACGCGCAAAAATCCATCAAGAATTGCCTGCGGCAATGGGATTTTTGCCTGCTGGCCCATGTTTTCGTACGGTCAGCGCAGTAAATGCGCAGACCTACTGAACAGTTACAATAATCTATATTTTAACCTTGTTTTTGCTCTCCTGCATATAGGATGATGGAAACAGATTCATATACTCCCGAGCTCTTTCCTGCGTATGTGCAGGGAGGATCCCGGGAGTATATAAATTATAGCGATGAGAAAGAAACGGCGTGTCTGAGGGGAGTGCCACCGAAATGGAGCACTTAAAAAAGTCGTTAAAGGAGGTGCCAGAATGAAATCAGCTTACTGTATCGCCATTACGGCGTGCCTGACTGTCATCTGGCTGTATGAGGAAAAGAAAAAGCGGGGGATGGCGGGAAAGCTTTGCTGGAAAGCAGCGGCCGGGTATCTGATTACGCGCTTTGTATTCTTTGCCATTTCTAATCAGGAGGTTCATGGCTTCCTGGAAGTCATGGCAATGGATCTGGTGACAGCCGGGCTTTTATATATTTTGTCCGGGAAAAACGGAAGCCGGGAATCAGTGTGGGAATGCCTGTATCTTTATATTTGGAATCCGATCCCGGTATTATCTGTTCTTTCACAGGGAAAAAAGCGGATGCTTTTTATCTGGCTGGCGGTATTGATTCTTTTCGTGGGCAGTTCGTGGATAGAGCACTTCAGAGCGCGTCTTGGAATAGAAAGATTCAAAAAAATTGGAATTCTTCTCACGGTTGCGGGAACTGGCATACTCTGGGCGCGGGATATCACCGGAGAGCGCTTCGGACAGTGCAGTCCGGGAGATGAATTTTATCCGCTGATGCTGATGTTTTTTGCAGTACTGGGTGTGGGAACCTGTGTATATGGAATCGCTTCTTATGTTGGAATAATACATGAAAAATGTCAAATTCCTGAATCGAAAGTCGAGCTGGATAAAGCAAAAGCGGCACGCTGCGTATCAAAACGAATGACGGGGAGTGAAAAAATAGATGCCGGGAAGAGCTTGGGAATAAAATCTTGTGAAAAGAACACAGAGTCGGAAAAGACCGGCGCGCCCTGGTCCGGCCGTGACTGGTGTATGGCAGCAGGATTGACAGTTCTCTTTGCTGTGATGGCATTTGTGAATCTTGGAAGCATGAAGGCGCCGCAGACTGCGTATGAATTTGAAAAAAATGATAGCCACGGAAATGAGATGGTGCTTCGGTTTGATGGAAGTGTGACTATCTCAGAAGCGCAGGTTTATCTGGGTGGAAAGGATAAGAGACATTTTGTATGCTCGGTTCCGAATGCCGAGGGAGATGGTTGGGATGCCATCGGGGAAGAGACAGAATTGTTATCTGTATACTGCTGGAATCCAGTGGAAATTCATTACCGCACTTACGAACTAGGGATCGTGTCGATGGATGAGAGTGCAGAGGTTCTGGAAATCGTTCTTCTGGATCCGGATGGAAATCCGATCCTTCCATCCAATGCAGATGATTATCCAGAGGCATTTGATGAGCAAGAATTGTTTCCGGCGGATACGACCTATGAATACCAAAGTATGTTTGATGAGGTTTACCATGCCAGAACGGCAAATGAGATAGCAGAAGGGCGTACAATTTATGAGACAACGCACCCACCGCTTGGAAAATGGTGGATGAGTCTGGGAATCCGCGTATTTGGAATGACGCCGTTTGGATGGCGGTGTGTATGCGCTCTGTTTGGCATCCTGATGGTGCCGGTCAGCTATGCGTTTATGCGGAAAATCAGCCGGAGTACATGGATTGCCTCATTTGCAGCACTGTTGATAGTCTTTGATTTCATGCACTTTACATTGTCAAGAATCGGAACCATTGATGTGATAGTGGGATTTTTTATCCTGCTTACCTTTTATCTGATGTATCTGGTGCTGGATGACCTGAAAATGGGATGCAGCTGGAAAACGGTGTGTCTGATGATTTTAAATGGCATGGCAGCTGGAGCGGCCATGGCATCGAAGTGGACAGGGGTATATGCCTGCGCGGGGATTGCAGTCCTCTTTTTTACATTTTTGTTCCAGGAATATGGGACAGCTGCGGCACGGACCAGAAAGGGAATGTCTGGACAGGCGGCGATAAGTTACCTGGCGGGGCTGTCTGTCATCTGTATCGCTGCATACATTTTGATTCCGGCAGTGATTTACGTTGCATCCTATCTTTCTTATGGAAATGGTATGGGAAATGGAAATGTTTTCCAGACTATGTGGGAAAATCAGCAGCTTATGCTTCATTACCATGAGAAAACGGTGTTTGAACATCCATATGCCTCTGAATGGTATGAGTGGGCCTGGATTAAACGACCGCTTCTGGATGCATACACGTCGCTTAAGTCTGGTAAAATCAGTGTGGTTTCAACTTTTGGAAACCCGGTAATCTGGTGGTCGGCAATTCCGGCGCTATTTTATACTATATACCTGTGGCAGATTCGACAGGATAAAATAGCGGGATATCTGTGCATTTCCTATGCTTCTATGCTGTTTCCGTGGTTATTTATCCACAGAACCGTGTTTATCTATCAGTATTTTGCGTGCAGTATGATACAGATTTTAATGCTGGGAAATTGTCTGCATTTTTTCTGGGAAAGAGATCCGAAACGAACCAGGAAAGCAGCGTTGCTGTATCTTGCAGCAGTGATCGGCGCGTTCCTTCTTTTCTATCCGGTGCTGTCTGGATATCCGGTAAAACAGGAATTTGCCGAGCAGTGGCTGGAATGGCTGGAAGGTTGGGTGTTGTCATGAAAGAAAAAAAGAGAGACTGGGCGATCAGCGCTGGCTTTCTGGGGGTGCTTTTGACGGCTTATGTGATAAATTATAGATTTGGTTTTCTGGAAATTCTTGATTTTCATATCGAGAAAGTAAAGAAAGCATACCCAGCTTATTTTGGCACCTATGACCGGATGGGTGAATTGACTGCATGGTTGAATAAAATCGAAAATCTGTTCTGTATCGGACGGAATGGACAGCATCGCTACAATAACATGGATCATTCGATGATGACAGCATTTTGTGCAGTGGCTCTCCTTCTGGCGGGAAGTGCGGATAAGGAGCATATCTGGAGTGTAAATACAGAAAAAGCGTATCATGAGAAAAAATAAACTGCCTAAAAACCACAACTTTCAGTTCGGAAAAGCCCTGCCTGTGAGCCGCATCATCTTTACAGATTTTTTTCTATTTGTTATAGTAAAAATGGAGAGGCACCTGCGGGAGGAATGCAGATGTCAGAGAAACATAGAAATGCACAAAAATCAATGCCGCAAAGCAGAAAGCTGTTTAAATATCAAAAACGGAAGATTCGCCGCTATCTGAAACGCGTCCGCTGGCGGAGGAAGCGGAGGCAGAGGTATTTTCTGTATGGACTTGCACTGGCTGTATCCATGTACTTGGCGAGTATATGGAAGATGCGGGAACGGATCTGGTCGATCCGAGAGATGGATGTGATCGAGTATGAACTGCCGGAGGGGGAAAGAGCAGAGAATGGGGCGGAGGAAGCGCCTGCAGACTGGCAGGAGAAGAGAACAGTTGAACGGGAAAATGCCGGGGAAACATACGGAGCGACAGAAAAAACGGGAACTTCCACGAAAATCCGTCTGCATCTGAAGACCGGAGAGCTGGAAATCGTGCACGAACGGGTGGAATCAGAAGGAGAGTGACTGTTTGCGGCAGGAAAAACGTTTGGCCGGGCATGAATGATGAATGGAAGAGCAGGAACGGTTACTGTGGCAAATTCCGTTATTGGGAATGTATGCGTGAACAGTAACCAAGAACGAAAGAGCTGCAGCCGGAACAGCGAAAAGTGATTGATTTTGAAAAGTGCCTGTATTATAATTTGCAGGTAGGATATTGAGAAAATGTGTCGGTGACGCCTTCAAATGGCTGCGAAAGAGACTATTTTCCATACCCTGAAAAAAGAAAGCGAGGTAAATTAGCCATGTACGACAGATATGTAAGCCCTCTTTCCGAGCGCTATGCAAGCAAGGAGATGCAGTATATTTTTTCTCCGGACAAGAAGTTCCGCACCTGGAGAAGACTCTGGATTGCGCTGGCAGAGACGGAGAAGGAGCTTGGCCTTCCGATCACGCAGGAGCAGATCGATGAATTGAAAGCACATAAGGATGAAATCAATTTTGATGTTGCTAAAGAGCGTGAGAAACTGGTGCGCCACGATGTTATGTCCCATGTGTATGCGTACGGCGTACAGTGCCCGACAGCAAAAGGAATCATCCATCTGGGTGCAACTTCCTGCTACGTAGGAGACAACACCGATATCATCATTATGACAGAAGCCCTGAAGCTGGTACGTAAGAAACTGATCAGTGTTCTGGATGAGCTGGCTAAATTTGCTGATAAATATAAAGCACAGCCGACCCTGGCATTTACCCATTTCCAGCCGGCACAGCCGACCACCGTCGGTAAGCGTGCAACTCTGTGGATGATGGAGCTCAAGC
>OGEQ01002743.1_pt1 | contig 11205 bp, 8 predicted proteins | sample 1570731 | NCBI WGS metagenome assembly OGEQ01 (sample SAMEA2582132, study PRJEB24529) | metagenome | biome: Human gut stool | place: China | collected 2011 | reverse complement strand
CGTAGGTCATCTGCTTGGTGGTGGTCTTGCCCACGCTGCCGGTCACGCCCACCACTTTGGGGTGGAACTGGCTGCGGTAGTTGGCCCCCAGCACCATCATGGCGTGGTAGCTGTCCGGGCAGATCACGCTCTTCTCCTCCGGCACGCCTTCCACGGGGTGGTTCAGCACCACGCAGAGCGCGCCGTTTTCCAGTGCCTTGGCGGCAAAATCATGGCCGTCGAATTTTTCGCCCGGAAACGCCACAAAGATGCACCCGGGGCAGACCTCACGGCTGTCGGTGGTCACCAGCGTGACCGGGGTCTCGCACTGGGCCAGCGCGTTGACGGCCAGACCCTCCAACAGGATGTTTGCTGCAATTGCTTCCATACTCTCATTCCCCTTTATCCACAGATCAGATGTACGATGGTTCCCCGCTGGACGCTGGAGCCGGGTGCCTCACTCTGGCTCTGGACCGTGCCGGAGCCTTCGACTGTGCAGTTGAGCCCTGCGGCGTTCAGCATCTGCCGGGCAAAGTCCGCGCTCTTGCCGGTCACGTCCGGCACCTCGGCGTGCTTGCCCTCATAGGTATCGGTATACAGATAAACGGTGGTGCCGTAGGGCACCTCTGCCCCCGCGCGGGGGTACTGGTAGGTAACAAGGGCGGCGGTCTGGTCGGATTCGCTCTCGGCCAGGTGATGCTTCAAGCCCTTGATGTTCAGCTGCACCTGCGCGTTGCTCCACTCCTTGCCCGTCAGGTTGGGCACCTTGACGGTGGTGCCGCTGCGGTCCACGCCGTCGGTGGCGATGCCCAGATAGGGCGCGATCTCGCTGATGATGTTGCCCACCACCGGAGCCGCCAGAATGGAGGAATAGTCGGTGCGGGCATTGTTGGGGTCGTCCAGCATGACATAGACCAGGATCTCCGGGTCGTTGGCGGGCAGGACAGCCGCAAAGGATGCCACCTTCTTGTAGTCGCCGTCGGCGCGGCGGTCCATGTTCAGCTGCTCGGAGGTGCCGGATTTGCCGCCGATGCGGTAACCTGCAACGTAGGCGTTGCCGCCGCCGCCCTGGGTGCCGTCGCCCACCTCAAACTCCATGATCTGGCGGATGGTCTCGCTGGCGCTCTCGCTGATGACCTGACGGCGGATGTTGGTGCCGATCTCCTGCACCACATTGCCGTTCTGGTCCGTGATCTTATCCACCACATGGGGGGTGACCAGATAGCCGCCGTTGACTGCCGCCGAGATGGCAGTGCACACCTGCAGCGGGGTCACGGCCATGGCCTGACCAAAGGCGGAGGAGGCCAGCTCCACCTCGCCCAGACGGCTCTTGCTGTAATACTGCATGAAGCTGGTCTCATTGGGCAGGTCCACACCGGTGCGCTCGGTAAAGCCAAAGGCATCAAAGTAATCATAGAACAGGCTGGAGCCCACACGCTGGCCCAGCTGGATGAAGTAGATGTTGCAGCTGTTGCGCAGGGCCTCGGCCAGATTCTGGGCCCCGTGCGACTTTCTGCCGGCGCAGTGGTAGGTCTGCTTTGCCACGCCGTAAGCACCGGAGCAGTTCAGGGTGGTGTAATAGGTCGCCTTGCCGCTGTCCACACCCATGGCGGCGGTGATGACCTTGAACACGCTTCCGGGGTAGTACAGCTCGGTGATGGTCTTGTTCTTCCACTGGATATCCCGGTAGGTGCCGGTGTAGTCGGCCTCCTCATCCACGATCTTCTGGCCGTTCTCGTCCCGCAGGTAGTTGCCGTTCTCGTCTTTTTTGTAGATGGTGTACAGCTCCGGCTCGGCCTGCACCTGCTCCGTCAGGTAGGCCAGATTGGCGCTGAAATCCTGCGGGTCATTGGGGTCAAAGTCCGGCTTGGAGGCCATGGCAAGGATGGCACCGGTCTTGACGTTCATCACAATGGCACAGCCGCGGTTCTCAACGGTGTTGGCCGCCACGGCCTCGTTCAGGTAGCGCTCCACCACCTCCTGAATGTTCACGTCCAGCGAGAGCACCAGATTGGAGCCGTCCTTGGCGGCGTAGGTGGTGGCGTTTTCATCGGCAATGGCGTTGCCGTAGGCGTTGCGCAGGGTGATGGTGCGGCCATTCACACCGGCCAGCGTGGACTCATAGGAGTTTTCCAGACCGTACACGCCCTGACCATCCGCATTGCAGAAGCCCAGCACGGCGGCGGCAAAGCGGCCGTAGGGGTAATCCCGCTGGAAGCCCTTGGAGGCCGACACCGACACCCGCCCCTTGCGGACAGTGGGGGTGCCGTCGTCGCTCTCCTGCTGGCCCAGACCCAGCTTGGCCAGGATCTTTTCCAGCGCACCGGCGGATTTTCCGCTCTTGCTGTGGGCCTTGTTGTAGGTCTTGACGTATTCCTCAATGGAGAGCTTGATGGCGTTGTTGACCTTGGTGGCCAGCACCTGATAGGAGCTTTCGTTTTGGGAGAGGGCATCACAGACCGCCTGATACTGTGTCTGGTACTCTGCCGAAGCGGTGTCCACGCTGTCCAGACTCTCGCCGTCGCCCGAAAGCAGGCGCAGGGTGATCTGGGTGCAGACCTCCTTCATGGCGGCCTCATCGATGGTGCGGGTCTCCGCCTTGGTGTCCTGATCGGTGGTGGTGGTATACAGGGCCGTGCTGTAGGAGGGGTCGGCCCAGATGGTCCAGACCACGCTGGTGGAAGCCAGCGTGATGCCGCTGGTGTCGTAGATCTCACCGCGGGTGGCCTGAATGGTGCTGTCCAGCAGCTGCTGCTCGGCGGCGTACTGGCGGTAGGTGGCACCGTCGCGGATCTGGATCTTGTACAGGCTGTAGATCACGGTCAGCGCGGCGGCCACCACAAGAAGCACGGCGGCACCAAAGCTGATATGACGCAGCCGGGCACTGAGCCGTGCGTGGGGGTCCGCACTGCGGCGGCGGGCACTGTTCTTTTTGGGATTGGAGGATGGTGTTTGCATTGCGTACTCCCGAAGAAAACCGAAAAAGCGTGCGCTGCCGCACGCTTTTCGTTGTTTGGTTTATTTTGCCGTTCTGACAGAGGCAAGAATGGTCATTGCCCCATCGTGGAGCAGATCCGACCACTGCCGCACAGCGGATGCCTTGCGCACCAGAACGCTGCCCTCATCCAGCCGGATGTAGGTGATCTGGCTCTGGTCGATCTTCATCAGCCCCAGGCGGGTGGCGGTCTCCTCAACACTTGTGATGTTGGTGCGGCTGTTCAGGGCACTGTTGTAGTATGTATACTGGCTCTGCTCGCTCACAAGCTCTGCCTTGGCGCTCTGGATCTGAGAATTCAGCTCCACCAGCTGTGCCTCGCTCCACAGCAGGCTCACCGCAAAGCCCACCAGCAAAGCCGCGCCCACCAGCTGCAGCGCGTGCTGCATGGCGGCCCGCACGGGGTTCAGCCGCTTTTTGCCGCCCTTTTCTACCCGCAGCGGGACTTTGGGCTGTGCCTGCGGCGCTCTTCTCCGCCGGACCTCTGTCATATCGTATGCTGCCTGACCCATGGTGATCTCCTCCTCACATCTCCGGGGCTGTGCCGCCCTCAGATCTTTTCCAAAACCCGCAGGTGGGCCGAGCGGCTGCGCCGGTTCTCTTCCAGCTCCTGCGTGTTGGCTTCAATGGGTTTGCGTGTGATCAGCTTTGCCTTGGCTTTGCCGCCGCAGACGCACACCGGGAACTCCGGCGGGCAGGTGCAGGCGGTGGACCAGCGGCGGAACTTGTTCTTGACCAGCCGGTCCTCCAGCGAGTGGAAGGTGATCACGCAAAGTCTTCCACCCGGTGCGAGATGCGCAAAAATGGTATCCAGCCCCTCTTCCAGTGCGTCCAGCTCATGGTTTACCGCAATGCGCAGTGCCTGGAAGGTGCGGCGGGAGGGGTTTTTGTTCTTCCGGCGCTCCGCCGGGGGCATGGCGCTGGCCACGATATCCGCCAGCTGCAATGTCGTTTCAATGGGGGCAGTTTCCCGGGCTTCCACGATCCTGCCCGCGATCTGCCAGGCGAAGGGCTCCTCGCCGTAATCCCGCAGGATGCGGGCCAGCTCCTCCCGGCTCTCGCTGTTCACGAGATCGGCGGCCGTCTCGCCCTCCTGGCTCATCCGCATGTCCAACGGGGCATCTGCCCGGTAGGAAAAGCCCCGGGCCGCGTCATCCAGCTGATGGCTGGACACCCCCAGATCCAGCAGCGCACCGTTGATCGTTTCAATGCCCAGCTGCTCCAGAGCTTGTCCGGCATAGCGGAAGTTGATCTGCACCACGGTGGCAGGCAGGCCCGCCAGCCGGGCCCGGGCCGTCTGCACGGCATCGGGGTCCTGATCCAGCGAGATGAGCCTGCCGCCCTGCTCGCCGTTCAGCCGCAGGGCGATCTGGCGGGAGTGCCCCGCGCCGCCCGCCGTGCCGTCCAGATAGGTGCCCGCCGGGTCGATCTTCAGGCCGTCCAGGCACTCGTTCAGCAGCACCGGGACATGCTCAAACGAGGCCGGGTCAAAGGGCTGTGCTGTTTTTTCTGTGTCCATGTTCCCAGCCTCCTTTCAAAACTCAGATAAGATCCTGCATCTGCCGCCCTTTTCTGCCCGGAGCTGCTGCCCGGGAAAGCGGCCTGCGGCCTGCCGGGAGTTTGTGGCCCGGCCAGCCCTGAGGATACAATTTTATTGTAACAAAACAGGCCCCTGATTGCAAGAGTTTCCCTTTTGTTTTTTCTCTCAAAATGTACCAAAAAAAGCCCCTGCAAGCCGTCGTTTTTGCTTGCAGGGGCCGGAAGCTCTCACCGGGAAATTTCACATTCCCGCATCAGAGCTGTTTCCGGGGGCTCTGGCGCAGGTTTGCACGGACATTTTTGACCTGTGCGGCGTTTTCCGCCATCGTCTCTTCCGTGGTCTTGAGCATATTATCACAGTAGTCGGTCACAGTCTGGCGGACAGTGCGGGCCTCGGTCTGGGCGGCGGAGACGATCTCCCCGGCGCGCTGCTGGGCCGCCTTGACGATCTCGGCCTCGCTCACCAGCACACGGGCGCGCTCCTCGGCCTTTTTTACAATGGCCTGCGCCTGTGCGTTGGCCGATTCGATGAGCTGGGCACGGTCGCTGACAATGGACTGGGCCTGCCGCAGCTCCACAGGCAGGTTCTGGCGGATCTCGTCCAGATAATCCCGGATCTGCTCCACATCCACGATGCGCTTGCCGCCCGAAAGGGGCATTCCGGCGCTCTCCTCCAGCGTATCCTCAATGGTATCCAAAAGCTCGTTTACGTTCATTCCGCATCTCCCTCTCCGGCGCTCTGCCGGGGCTTACCATACTTCCACAGCAGGACTTTGCCGTATTTATACTGTTTTTTCAGGGTCATGCCGCCCACCTCGGCAGGCAGCACCAGGCCGGTCTCACTCTCGCAGATCACGATGCCGCCCGGGGCCAGGCATTTGTCCACGCCGGGCAGGATCTTTTCCAGCGTGCCGGTGTGGAAGGGCGGGTCCAGCAGCACGATGTCGAACTGCTCATGGCAGGCGGAGAGATACCGTGCCGCCTCGCCGATGTTGACCCGGCTGCGGTCAAACACGCCGCAGTTCTTGCAGTTCTTCATCACGATGTTCACGGCCTCCCGGTTCTCGTCCAGGAACACGCACCGGGCCGCACCCCGGCTCAGGGCCTCGATGCCCAGCTGGCCGCTGCCTGCGTAGAGGTCGAGCACCCGGGCACCGGGCAGGTCGAACTGAACGATGCTGAACATGGCCTCCTTGACCTGATCCATCGTCGGGCGGGTGATCTCGGTGCCGGGCAGGGCTTCCAGCCTGCGGCCCCGTGCTTCTCCTGCAATAACGCGCATGTATCTGCCTCCTTCTCCCGCTGTCCGGGCCCCCTGCCCGGCCAGCAGCTGTTTCGTGTTTTCGTATCTCCATATTATCGTCAAAACGCAACTCTTTGTCAAGGGCGCGCGTTGCACTCAGGGTGCAATTGTGCTAAAATCAGGGCAAAGCGCCCCATGTGCGGCGCGTTTTGCCAAAAAAGGAGAGTATCTGCTTATGAAAGTCCTGCTCATCAACGGCAGCCCCCACGAGAAGGGCTGCACCTATACCGCCCTGTCCCTGATCGCCGGGGAGCTGAACGCTAGCGGCATCGAGACCGAGATCCTGAACGTTGGCACAAAGCCGGTGGGCGGCTGCATCGGCTGCGGCGGCTGTGCCGCCGGTAAGGGCTGCGTGTTCGGCGGCGTGGTCAACGAGGCCATCGAAAAGGCCAAGACTGCTGATGCCTTTGTGTTCGGCACACCTGTCCACTATGCATCCGCCTCCGGCAACATGACCAGCTTCATGGATCGTCTGGCCTACGCGGGCGGCAAGTATCTGGCCTACAAGCCCGCCGCCATCTGCGCTTCGGCCCGCCGCGCCGGCACCACCACCACGCTGGACCAGCTGGTGAAGTACCCCGAGTTCTTCCACATGCCGCTGGTCAGCGGTTCCTACTGGCCCATGGTGCACGGCTCCAAGCCCGAGCAGGTGCTGGAGGATGAAGAGGGCTGCGCCGTGATGCGGGAGCTGGGCCGCAACATGGCCTGGCTGCTCAAGTGCATCGAACTGGGCAAAGCAAACGGCATCACCCACCCTGAGAATCCCCGCCGCCCCATGACCAATTTCATCCGCTGAGTTTCATGTCACCCCCGCCTGCCCGGCGGGGGCGTTTTTGATTTTAACAGCTTTTTCTGCAAAAACGGGAAAAATAAGGGACGGAGTGCTTTTTTCGTTCACAACTTTGTGGTAGCATAAGGGTAAGAATTATTTTGTGCAGAGCGATGGAGACAGGCTATGGAACACTACGATTGGAACGACGGCTGGCTGTTTGCCCCCACCTTTGATCCCGCCATCGTCCGCCCCGAATGCACCGGGGTGGAGCTGGAACCGGTGCGCTTGCCCCACACGGTCAAAACGCTGCCCTACAACTATTGCAACGAGAACGAATACCAGCGGGTGTCCGGCTACCGGCGGGAGTTTTTTGCGCCCAAAGAGTGGCAGGGCCGCACGGTACTGCTGACCTTTGGAGCCGTGGCCCACGATGCCACCGTGTTCTGCAACGGGCGGCGGGTGTTCCACCACGGGTGCGGCTACACCGCCTTTACTGTGGACCTGACCGAATCGCTGCTGCTGGGCCAAAAAAATGTGGTGGCTGTCCGGTGCGACAGCCGGGAGGACCTGAACATTCCTCCCTTCGGCGGGCAGATCGATTTTCTGACCTACGGCGGCATCTACCGGGCCGTCAGTCTGGACGTGAAGGAGCCCGCCTACCTGCGCGACATCTTTATCGAGGCGCAGGCCGAGGGCGATTTTCGCATCTATTCCTCCACAGTGGGCGAGACCATCGGCTGCACCCTGCAGGCCGAGATCCGCAGCCCCGCCGGGAGCAGAGCCCTGTACAGCGGTGAGCTCAGCCTGCCTATTGTGGGCACCCTGAACGGCGTGCACCCCTGGAGTGTGGAGCATCCCTTCCTCTATACCCTGACCGTCCGGCTCATCCGGCCCGGCACCAGCGGCCTGCCCGACCGGGTGCTGGACGAAAAGAGCACCCGGTTCGGCTTCCGCACCATCCAGTTCGTGGCCGGGGGCTTTTATCTGAACGGCCAGCGGGTGGAGCTGCGGGGCCTGAACCGGCATCAGAGCTACGCCTATCAGGGCTATGCCATGCCGGACAGCATTCAGCAGCTGGATGCCCAATTGTTGAAAAAGCAGCTGGGCTGCAACGCCGTGCGCACCAGCCACTACCCCCAGAGCCCGGCTTTTCTGGATGCCTGCGATGAGCTGGGCCTGCTGGTGTTCGTGGAGATGCCCGGCTGGCAGCACATCGGGGATGAAGCCTGGCAGGCCCAGGCATTGCAGAACTGCCGCGAGATGGTCTGCCAGTGCCGCAATCACCCCAGCGTGTTCCTGTGGGGCGTGCGGGTGAACGGCAGTTCCGACAACGAGGCCTTTTACAAGCGCACCAACGAGGCTGTCCATCGGCTGGACCCCACCCGCCCCACCGGCGGCGTGCGGATCGCCCGCAAGAGCCAGCTGCTCGAGGATGTTTACGCCTACAACGATTACTCCTATTCCGGCCGCGGCCCGGGCTGCGAGCCCCGGTCTGCCGTTACGCCCGATCTCCGCAAGGGCTACCTCATCAGCGAGTTCGGGGGCCAGCAGTTCCCGGCCAAGGCCTTTGACGATGAGCCGCACCGGCTGGCACAGGCCCTGCGCCATGCCGCCGTCCTCAACGATGCCATTGCCCAGCAGGGCGTGGCCGGTGCCCTTGGCTGGTGCATGGCCGATTACAACACCCACCGCGAGTTCGGCAGCGGCGACCGCATCTGCTACCACGGCGTGACGGATCTGTTCCGCAACCCGAAGCTCTCTGCCGCCGTCTATGCAAGCCAGAAAACGCCCCGCTCCCCTTCGGACGTGGTGTTCGAGGTCTCTTCCAGCATGGCGCTGGGTGACCACCCCGGCGGCTTTGCCGGGGCCTGCTGGGTGTTCACCAACGCCGAGAGCGTCCGCCTCTACCGGGGCAACGATTTCATTGCCGAGTTCACCCCCGACCGCCGGGGCCGCTTTGCCGCCTTGCCCCACCCGCCCATCGAGATCCAGGATTTCGTCGGCTCCCTGCTGGAAAAGTATGAGGGCCTTGACCAGAGCACGGCCCCGCAGGTGGCGGCCATCCTCAACGAGATGCGCCGGGACGCACTGAACCTTTCGCCCCTCTCCCGGGCGCGGATGCTCTCCCTGCGGCTGAGCGCAAACGACCTGCTCCGGATGTACTACAAATACATCGGCGTGCTGGGCGGGCCGTCCAGCGTCTACCGGTTTGAGGCAGTCTGGCACGGGCGCACCGTCCGCACCGTGGTCAAGGAGCCGGTGCAGTCGGTGCGGCTGGAATGCGTGGTGCACAACCCCATCCTGACCGACGGCCCCACCTGGGACTGCGCGGCGGTCAGCCTGCGGGCCATCGACCAGAACGGCAACCTGCTGCCCTACTGCGGCGAGGCCGTTCAGCTCAGCGTGGAAGGCCCGGTAAAGATCCTGGGCCCGGCCATCGTCCCCCTGCGGGGCGGCATGGCGGGCACCTACCTTGCCACCACCGGTGAAGCAGGCCGTGCCGTGCTGCACTGCCGGATGGAGGGCGCGCTGGATGTGGAGGCCGCCCTGACCGTGCGCAAGCGCTCCGGTGCAGAGAATGCCAATTAAATTTCGTCCTTTCATGGTAGATTTGCAATCTGTTCAAAGTTTTATCATGGTTGGCTGATATTCTATTGTTGTGAACGATCAAACGCCCTCTCTGTCCATGCGTCTGCGTGGCTGAGAGGGTTATTCTTGAGGACAAAGGACCGGAAACCTATGAGAGAGAAACTTCGTCAGTTTATGATCGGCCGCTATGGCACCGATGGCCTGAACCAATTCCTGAGCATTACCTCGCTGGTGCTGCTCCTCATCGCCATCATCAGCCGGGTCAACCTGTTCACCTATCTGGGCGCGGCCCTGCTGATCTTCTGCTACTACCGCACCTTCAGCCGGAACATCTCCAAACGCACTGAGGAGAACTACAAGTTCTACACCCTGAAGGACCGGGTGGACAACAAGTTCAAGGGCTGGAAAGAGCAGTGGGCCAACCGCAAGGTCTATCACTACTACCGCTGCCCCCAGTGCCGCCAGAAGCTGCGCGTGCCCCGCGGCCGCGGCCGCATCCAGATCTCCTGCCCCCGCTGCGGCACCCAGTTCATCAAGAAGAGCTGAGCCATGTTCGGATATGTTATCCCGAATCAGGCCGCGCTCAGCCCGGAGGCACAGGCGCGGTACCGCTCGGCCTACTGCGGGCTCTGCCGCCGTATCGGCGTGCTGCACGGCACCCGGGGGCGGCTGACCCTGAGCTATGACCTGACCTTTCTGGATCTGCTGCTGTGCAGCCTGTACGAGGGCGAAAGCGCCTGTGTGACAGGCTGTGACCACTGCCCCATCCACCCCATCCGGAAGGTGGAGTGGCGTTCCAGCGGCCCCACCGATTACTGCGCAGACCTGAGCGTGGCCCTGCACTACTACAACGCGCAGGACAAGTGGAACGATGACCACAGCCTGCTGGGCCTGGGCTTTGAAAAGATGCTTGCTGCCCCCACGCAGCAGGCCGCCGCCCGCTGGCCCCGCCAGTGCAGCGCCATCCGCACCTGTCTGGATCGGCTGGCCCGGTACGAGGCCGAGGGCAGCGAGGATCTGGATGCCGTTTCCGGCTGCTTTGGGGAGCTGATGGCCGAGCTGTTCGATTACAGGCAGGACCACTGGTCCCCGGAACTGCGCAGCATCGGCTTCAACCTGGGCAAGTATATCTACCTGCTGGATGCCTACGACGACCTGGCCCGGGATGAGCGCAAGGGCGCATACAATCCCCTGCGCACTCTGAGCAGAGAACCCGGGTACGAGGAAGAGATGCGGGAGATCTTTGAGCTGCTGCTGGCCAACTGCGCCCGCAGCTTTGAGTGCCTGCCCTGTGTGGAGGACGTTGACCTTCTGCGCAACATCCTGTATTCGGGCGTGTGGCTCAAATATCACTGCAAAAATGCAAAAAAGAAGGACAAAACCGCCTGATCCCGGCGGTTTTCCTTGATTTTTCCGTTCCAGTCCTGTACACTAAAGATTGCTTGTGCGGCACAGTGGCCGCACAGATGGTAATAGAGACGTGAGGAAGTAGACCGATGAGAGACCCCTATGAGGTTCTGGGCATCCAGCGCGGTGCCAGTGAAGACGAGATCAAAAAGGCTTACCGTGCCAAGTGCAAGCGCTGGCACCCTGACCTGAACCCCAACGACCCCACCGCCGAAGAGCACTTCAAGGAGGTGCAGGCGGCATACGATGCCATCACCAAGGGCGAGACCGGCCCCCAGATGGGCGGCGGCTACGGCGGTGCCTACGGCCAGCAGAGCGGCCCCTCCTACGGCGGCTATCAGCAGGGGTACCAGCAGAACGGTTACTCCAACGGGGATTTCGGAGACTTTGGCTTCGGTTATGACCCCTTCGGGTTCGGGTTTGGCTTTGGCGGCAATTATCAGCAGCAGCGCGGCCCCGGCTACAACGGTGCAGACACGCCTGAGATGCAGGCTGCACGCAACTTCATCGTCAACCAGCGCTACCCCGAGGCCCGCCGCGTGCTGGACGGCATCACCGTGCGCACCGCCCGGTGGTACTATCTTTCCTCGCTGGCCAATCAGGGCCTGGGCAACAGCATCG
>OGEQ01002730.1_pt1 | contig 11259 bp, 12 predicted proteins | sample 1570731 | NCBI WGS metagenome assembly OGEQ01 (sample SAMEA2582132, study PRJEB24529) | metagenome | biome: Human gut stool | place: China | collected 2011 | reverse complement strand
TCCGATTTCAAAATAGTTGTCCATATATTACGCTCCTGTATTTTAAAAAAGTTAGGTTTTCACCTAACATAGTGTCAATATCAATTAATTATTTCTATACGGCATTTATGCCGGTAAATATTCGTAAAACTCGAAAAAGTCCCATATAGGACTTTTTCGAAAAGTTTTCACTGTACTATTTCCACTACAATCCTTTTATCATCATGGATTGCCGCGGCTTTAACAACAGTTCTTATAGCCTTGGCAATTCTGCCCTGCTTACCGATTACTCTGCCCATATCCTCTTCAGCTACGTGGAGATGATATACAATTACACCCTCTTCGTCAGGTTCGCTAACATCAACAGAAATTGCATCAGGATTTTGAACCAATCCTTTAGTGATAGAAATCAACAAATCTTTCAAAGAAAACACCTCCTGAATAAATCTTTGCCAAAATAATCAAAGATTAAAGGATGCCTTCTTTTTTAAGAATGCTCTTAACTGTGTCAGTTGGCTGTGCGCCGTTAGCAATCCATTTCTTTGCCTTTTCTGCATCAATCTTGATTTCAGCAGGGTCAACCATTGTGTTATATGTGCCGATTTCTTCGATGAAACGACCGTCACGTGGATATCTTGAATCTGCTACTACTACACGATAGAAAGGAGCTTTCTTTGCGCCCATACGACGAAGTCTGATTTTTACTGCCATTTTAAATTACCTCCAAAAGTAAATATATGTATTTTATTTTTCCAAACTGTTGTTTGGCTGTTTATAAATTAAAATCCAAACGGATTATTTGAGCCGCCGCCCATTTTTCCCATCATTTTTTCAGCCATTTCGGGATTGGCTTGCATCATACGACGCATCTTTTTACTCATTCTCGGCCCTTTATTACCGCCGATTTGTTTAACCATTTTTTGCATTTGCTTAAACTGAGCCAAAAGTTTATTTACATCCTCAACCTGCATTCCGCAGCCTTTAGCAATTCTGCGTTTTCTTGACGGATTGATAATGTCAGGACGCTCACGTTCCTGCTTAGTCATAGAATAAATTATTGCTCTGAAACGGTCAAAAGCCTTTTCGTCAATATCTTCATCCTTGATTTTATTACCTATGCCGGGAATCATCTTAATTGTATCTTTAAGACTTCCCATTCTTTCAATCTGCTCAAATTGATCAAGCAAATCGTTAAGGTCAAATTTATTCTTAGCAAGCTTCTTTTCAAGTTCAGCCGCCTTTTTCTCGTCAAGACTTTGCTCTGCTTTTTCAATAAATGAAAGAACATCGCCCATGCCCAAAATACGGGAAGCCATACGTGACGGGTGAAAAGTTTCAAGATTGTCAAGCTTTTCGCCTGTACCGATAAATTTAATCGGTTTGCCTGTAACAGCTCTTACGGAAAGCGCCGCACCGCCACGAGTGTCACCGTCAAGTTTTGTAAGAATAACGCCGTCAATGCCGAGCGTTTCATTAAAGCTTTTAGCAACGTTAACTGCATCCTGACCTGTCATTGCATCAATAACAAGCAAAATTTCGTGAGGATGAACGGTTGAACGGATATTTTGTAGTTCTTCCATAAGTTGCTCGTCAACATGCAAACGACCTGCCGTATCAAGAAAAACATAGTCGTTGCCGTGGTCTTTAGCAAACTTAACTGCCTCTTCAGCGATATGAACAGGATTTTCATTACCCATTTCAAAAACAGGAACGCCAACCTGCTCACCGACAACCTGAAGCTGCTTAATAGCCGCAGGACGATAAACGTCACAAGCTACAAGAAGGGGTCTGTGTCCTTCTTTTTTTAATTTAAGGGCAAGCTTTGCCGAATGAGTTGTTTTACCACTACCTTGCAAGCCACACATCATAACAATCGTTGGTGGATGGTTGGCGATTGCAAGCCTTGCTTCGTTGCCACCCATAAGCTCGGTAAGTTCTTCATTAACTATTTTAATTACCATCTGACTCGGAGTAAGTGACTCCATAACGTCAGCACCAATAGCTCTTTCGGTAACCTTTGCGGTAAACTCTTTAGATACTTTATAGTTTACATCAGCCTCAAGCAATGCAAGGCGAACCTCACGCATTGCCTCTTTAACGTCTGACTCGGTTAATTTGCCCTTGGCACGTAATTTTTTAAACGAATTTTCAAGTCGTTCACTCAAGCCTTCAAATGCCAAGAAATCAACTCCTAAAAAATTTTATCCTTCTTTCAGAAAAGAAGCAAGTGTTTTAATTCTTGCAACATTATCATTAACTTCCATAGAAAGTGTATGATTGAGGTTATATTCGTTGATTTTATCAGCGCATTCAACGATTTCGTCAACGCCCTTTTTCATTTCAGTAAAGCGTTTTGCAAGACCAAGCCTTTTTTCCATATCAAAAAGCTGAGCTTCCGCACGTTTGATTGAATCTCGAACGCCTTGACGGCTTATACCCTCGTTTTCTGCAATTTCGGAAAGTGAGAGATCCTCTTCATAATAATAAGCAAGGCAATTACGTTGCTTTTCAGTAAGCATTTCGCCATAGAAATCGAGCAAAAACGGGATTTCAAGATTTTTTGCCATGAAGTGACTCTCCTTTCAAAGTATGTGTAAAGTATTTAATCTTTACAGCAAGCAGTATTATACTAAAGACAAGCCGATATGTCAAGTAAAAAACAAATAATATTTTTTATTAAATTTAATTCAAAACTATTGACACAATAAATAGTGTAAAGTAAAAAGACTTTAAACTAAATATTGCATAAAAATAAGCCTTAATTAAAAATAATTAAGACTTACATACAAATAAAAACGCAATGAGAATTACTTGCCAATCCTCATTGAAATTATAGTAAAACTGACTTTGTGTTATACTGCATAAGCTTTTATTTTTAAAAGATTATACCATTCTTAAACGGAGAGTTTCATTCTGCGATTTTTTGCGAGTTTTACTACCTTATGAAATTACACTATTCTCAAACATAGCCTATTTGCTTAAAATACTTAGTAGAGTTTTACTACCTTATGAAATTACACTATTCTCAAACGATAAACCTATCACTGCCAACGGACGGTATGTTTTACTACCTTATGAAATTACACTATTCTCAAACACGTATTCAAATGTACATATAAAAATTATAGTTTTACTACCTTATGAAATTACACTATTCTCAAACGTTGTTAAGAGAAGTGAACCTATAATGAATGTTTTACTACCTTATGAAATTACACTATTCTCAAACATAACTTTATACTATATCTTGTTATATACAGTTTTACTACCTTATGAAATTACACTATTCTCAAACCTCAATCAATGTATATTCAAGCGGTATACGTTTTACTACCTTATGAAATTACACTATTCTCAAACCTCAAATAAGCTGTGCCACTATAATGCACAGGGTAATTCACAAGATATTGTATATATTATAGCTCTAATTATTATCACTGTCAATAATACACAAATCAGGGTCCAAAATATGTATCTCTTCAAATTTTGAAATGTGCCGAGGCTTTGAAGATGACAAAATCAAAATGTTAATATGACTGAGACTCAAGGTTTCATAAATACCCTCAAGCTCATTATTATCAAAGAAATCATACAAGCTATGAAGAACAAACAAATCAAATTTAAGATATTTATTAAGAAGAATTATATAAGAAATAAGAAGCTGAGGCAAATCGTGCGAAGAGGTATCAATATTAAACTGAAAAAGCTTTAATATTGACGAATAATCAATTTCAAAATTTGAATCATATTCAAAATCGTACATTTTATTTAGCTTATCAAAAAGGTTTATAAGTAATGTTTGAATTGAAGCCAAATCCTCGCCACATTCATTTACTGCCGTTTTCTGCATAAGTGAATTGATTTTATTTACCAGTTTTTTATTTTGAAAATCCAAATCAATAGCATTAGAAATAAAAAATCCTCTTTTATTGAAATCAAACGGCTTAAAGTCCTGCGAGAAAGTAAACAATTCCTCAACAGTATCATCCAAAAACGAGCGTAAGGCTTGCCTGAAAATTTTCTTGTTTTCAATTACAAGAACAGGAATTTTACTGTTTGAAAACTCAACGGCATCATTTAAATATTCATAGGAAAGCATCATAATATTAAAAGCCTTTCATCATTTGCAACAACATTACTGTCATTTAAGCCGACTACCATTTCCATTTTGGAATATTGCTTTTCGGTAACCGTCAGCATTTGAACAAGTCCTGCCGACGGCTTATGCTTTTTAATCGAGTCGCATATACCGTTTGCAACATTTTGATTTAAAGCTAGCTTTGAATAAACGGATTCCTGCATCATCATAAAGCCGCTTTTTACAAGATATTTTCTAAAGTTTGAATATTCCCGTCTGTCCTTCTTGGTTTTGACAGGTAAATCAAAAAACACAATAACTCTCATAAATCTATAACTCATAATTCATAGTAGGAAACTTAATAAGCGATATATCGTTTTCTTCAATGGCAGAAAATATACTTTTGCAATAAATTTTAATTGCATTAATCATTGTATTCGTTCTGCCGTCAACTATAATATCTTTATTAAGCAAGGATATAAGCATTTGCTTTTCATTTTTATCGAATGATTTAGGGCTCATATTTTTAACCCAATTATCAACGAACGGTCTAAATGGCTCCATTAAATCACAGCTTAAATTAAACTGATTAAACATATTACCGTGAAAAAGACCGAGTTGGGTTAAATAACCGCTGCTGACGATTTCACGGTTAAAGCACGATAAAATGATACTATAACCGTAATTAAGCGCTGCATTAATTGGTATGTCATCGCTTCTTGTAAAGCTTTTTCCGAACATTGCATTGAAATAAACCTTGGCGGCATGACCTTCCCTGTTTGTAACGTCATTAAATTCAAGTTCTTCAACATAGCTGTCAAGCATCAATGCTTCTTCAAGCCCATAAAATTCAAGAAGGGAAGCTTGATTTTTTATTTTCTGCGCAACTATGACCGTCCACACCTGCTGCTTTGAAATTTCATTCCAGGCAATTTGATTTTTAAGCTTTTGACTGCAATCGTGGCTTCCGTAATATGATACAAGTTCACTTTGAGGATTACGCTTTGCATCACAAAATATAACCTTTATTTTCTTCAACGTAAGTTCGCTTAAAAGCGCACAGGTTATGGAGCAAGCGGTGTTTTCAACAATCAATATTGAAATTTCGCTTAAATGTATTTTAACAGTATTATCTACATCTCTTACCGTCATATAGCCCATAGTATAATCAAGCTTTGACGGCTTTGTTACCACAACCGTGCGCCAACTCATACTAAAATCTCCTCACTTATAAATTTAAAAGTTCAATTTCTTGTTCAAAAAGTCCTGTAACCGATTGATTGATTAACTTAATTGATTTGACATTTTTAATATTTGACAAAGCACTATTAATTGTCACCGTACCTGATTGACCACTGCCGCCTAGCAGTTTTAAATCACCGGTCACCACATTACAATGAAGTATTTTCAATATTTCATTAATAATATAACATTGTTCGTCCAAATCAAGAAGTATAAATTTTTCACGACCGGAACTCATGCAAATAAAGACTTTTTCAAATTTTGATTTGTATATCGTATTTTTAATTTTATAAGATAACAAATCATATAAAATCAAATTGTTGTCATTATTTATATTGTATCTTTTTAAAATATCAGCATTAAATCCAGTCTCAATACTTTTAACAATACCTTTTATGTATTTTTCATTTTCATAGCCAACGACAAGTTGTATAGATGGCTTACAAACAATTGTTGCACCACCATTACTTTTGCTACTCAAATGCATCCTAAATCCATCAATTGAAATACATGAATTATATTTGATACAAGGAATAAGTATTTCACAGTCACAACCGATTTTCTCAGAAATATACCTTTCAGGAGTATTTTGATAAATATGTTCCTCAAACGAGTCAATCGGTACCAATTGAATTATTTTTTTACCCTTCTTATCAAAATATTTAACAAGTGAAAAATAAGATGATGAAGGTCTGTTATAACCACCATACTTTTCAATACTATTACGTTTATCGTTAACTTTGATAGGAACTTGACCTTTACCCTTTTTCAGAATATTTTGGTCAAACAAACCACCCTTTTGCTTAAACGCATAGCGTGTATAACGAATATTGTTTTTATTCATTGTGGATTTAACTATATTTAACGATTCATTATTATCAGCTATCCAAGCGCCGTCAATATTATGTTTTAACATTGAATCGAGCCTTACTGTGTAAGCCTTATCGTTATTTTGCAGACCCTTAATAAAGTTTGCCTTATTATGAGTAAACTTAACGTTATAAGCATTGCCGACAACAATATTGAGATAAGCGTCCTTAGCGTGGTGCAAATCGTTTACTTCACGGCATTTGAGCATATCATATTGATGGCGAAATTCAGATGCAAGAGCCGCCTTAACATACACAATTTCAGTATCGGGGCGAGGATAAAGCTGTTCAAGAATATTTGCAACAGCTTTAGTTGACTGACGTGTTTCAACAAGCTGGCGGGAAATAAACTGACTGAGTTCCTCGTCGCTTAAAGGATAATTTCTTACCAAGCGTTCATATTTTTTCTTGTTGATAAGTCCTTTATCAAGCAACGCCTTCCAATGCGGAGTCATTTTCTCTCTGATTTGACTTGAAAGAGGATATTCATTATCCTTTTTGGCATTAGTTGTTTTCTTAACAAGAACTCGGTTATCCAAGCTGTCGTCCTTTATTTTTGACTGAGGATAAATATGGTCGATATCATATAAATTCTTATTAAACAAATCGCCCAAGTCAATATTCTCACCTGTATACATACATTTGCCGAATTGAGTAAAATAGAGATAAAGCTTATCACTTTTCAGCTCATCATCAGTAGTATTATTTTGAAGTTCGTCAAAAAGTAAAGGATAGTCATTTTTACAGGACTTATACAAATCCAAAAGCTTATTTCTTCTTGATACTGTTCGCTTCTTTTCTTCAGCACCTCTCGCCACCTCAACAAAAATCTTTTTAGGCGGGCATTTCATAATTTTTTCAAGTTCTTTAGTTATCAAAAGCGACTGATAAATAGGTCTTTTAACAAGCGGGGAAACATAAAGTTCCTCTACTATCTGATTTAACGTTTTATCATTTCCAAACGAATTCAACTCATTAATTTTATCATTAAAGGTTTTATTTTCCTTATCGTCACAGCAAAATTCATCGCTGTAAAGAAGCGAGGTCAAATTATAATTCGTTTCCCATAATGCGCAAATAATATTAATCAGCTCACCTGTTTCCTTATAAACAGCGGTAACATCTGTCAAAAATTCTCTTGAAAGCTTGCTCCAGCCCGTATACTTAAGCTTGCAGATTTTCTTAATTTCATCATCTGACAGGCAGTCTCCAAATTCATTTTTAAGGCGCTTTTTTAAAAGCTTTTTATCATCACCGAAAATGGTTATTGCCTTAACGATTTCTTCTTTTTGCTCATCAGTCAAATTATAAGCAACTAAGTCCTTATAGGATTTCAAAGAGGATTTAAAATCGTTATCAATTCCGCTGATTTCTTCAAAAGCGATATTTCTCGATTCCAAATAATCGCAAAGCTTTTTATTAGTAACTTTATAATATTTTTTGAAAAGGTCGTTATAGATATCCTGCTTTAATTGGACGCTGATTTTTTCGCCGTTGATTTTAAGATTATTAAGCTCATTTAATACGCAGAATTTATTATAAAGCAGCGAATGCTTAGGAATCACGTCATATTGTGGCAAATAAGTGCATTTGCTCGTTAACTTTTCAATGAATTTTTCAGCAGATTTATCAAAATCCACAACCTCTTTAATATTCCAAGGATATATTTTTTCATTGTTTCTTACAAGCCAGTGCTTTGTTGAATGAGTATTAAGCGGTCCTATGTAATAAGGGATACGGTATTCAAACAATGCTTTGATTTTATCGTAAACAGTTTTGCCGTCGTTATCCTTATTTAACAAAAACGGTAAATATTCTTTAGCGTTATCCAAAATTGCAACCAGCTCTTTTTCATTAACCTGCATAGGAACAACGCCGTTATCCTTAGTCACCTGCTTTGGCATAAAGGTTGAATTTTCTATTTCTTTAAACATTTCTTCATAAGAAGCGTCTTTGCAAATGCCCAACGTTTTCTTTAAATAAGCGCAAAATTCCTCTTGAGTGCAGGTTGAATTAAGCACACCGGTGCCGCTGCTCGTTTTAATATGCTTTGAATACGCAACATAGTTATTATCTTTAGAGCTGATATTAAATATTTCGGCTTTCTTTTCAGGCATATATATTTTTATATATTTCTTAAGCGTTCTCAAATCCCTTTTATGCTTTTCATATATTGCAACCTTAGCTTCTGAAATATATTCCTTACCGTCCAAAATATCCGCAAGAACCGCCCAATCGTACACCGCCTTTAATTTTTCTAAAAGCTCAAAGCGCTCGCCGAGATAGGATTGAAAATCATTTGCATTATCGTCAAAACCCGATGAAAACGAAACACTTTTCTTTTCAACATCTTTAAGTGCTTCGTCATCAAAAATATCAAAAAGCTTAACCGATGAGCCGCTTAAAAGAGAAAGCGCACTGTAAAGCACCTTATCGTACTTTTTGCTAACACCAAACAGCTCTGCAATTTCAGCGTTTTTCTTTGTCTTGCCCTTAGATTTATCTTTTAAAGTATTCGCAAATTCATCAACGTCACTGCAATCAAGCTCAATCTCATAATTATCGTAAAAATAATTTTTTAAGTCATTATATATAGGCATAAAATCGCCCGATTTGTCATTTTTATAAGAATAATCAAAAAGAAAATGACCACGATTTTTGATAATATGATGAAGTGCAAGATAAACGAGCCTTACGTCATGAGGATTATTATTCTTAATAAGCTCATTTCTCAAATGATAAATTGTCGGATAATCTCTGTGAAAATCCTTATCGGTATAATTCTCATCAGAAAATACGCAATAAGGAATTTTTGTAGATTTATCCTCAAGATATAAATTGCTTTCACGAAGCTTGATAAAAAAGGCAGGGTCAATTTTTGAAATTTCCTCGTCAAAAAGCATTTCAAGAAGCTTTAATCTTTCACGCTTTCTTTGCGTTCTTCTGCGAGATGAGCGAAAGCCCCTTCTCTCCTCGGCAGAATTGCTTTTTTCAAAAAGCCTTATGCCCCACATTGCGTTACCTTTAAACTTAGGAATTTTATAATCGGTATTGCAAACAGCCCAGCCAACGGAATCGGTACCTATATCAAGTCCCAAATAATACTCTTCACCCATAAATTTTTCTCCCTTTTAAAATTTTTATTGACAAATGCGATTTGAAATGCTAATATATAGACATCTCAAGACCTTATGAGATTACACTATAAGTTCAAATAAAAATTTATTCAAATCGTTGCTTAGCCAACATCACAGTGTGTGATTATTAAAGACTCGTTTTTACGGGTCTTTTTTGTTTTATAATTTAATAATAGCATATAATTTTCCAAAAATATATAGCTTGTCAAGAATTATTTTTCAAAGTACAATTTTATGTACTAAAAAAACCGACTGTCAAACAGACAGTCGGTTTTTAGCTTTTAGGGATTGCATTTTTTACACGGAGAATAACCGTTTGAAATAAGGCTTTGTCTAGTTCCTTTGTATTGTTTTTTATTAGCGGTATTCATTTTCTTTGCGCCGTCACAATTAGGATTATGAAATTTTTTCGACTTAATATTAACGACATACGTTTTAACCTCGGTAGAATCAACCGTTGTTGAAGTTAAAGAAAACTCGGAAGCTGTGACGGTGTCCGCTTTATTATCTCCCGTTGCATAATCAATCACCACACCGGGCTGAACATTATAGCAGAAAACATTAAAACTCACTCCGACACCGTTATCCTCAATTGAATATGCCTGTATATGAACGCCGTCAGCAACAAGATTATTGCCGTCAAAAATAGGCGTCACCTCATAATAAACGTGATTTTTTGTAAGTTTAACATAGTCGGCGACTCTGTTTTCAAATGGAAGCATACCCTCAATATTAAGATATCTTGTACCGGTAATCAAATTATTGACATTTGCATTTTCTCCGGTAAGCTGATAACCGATTAGATGGCAACGATTATACAAATATTTTCCGTCAACAAAGCTATATTTTGAAATATGCCAACCTGTCGGTTTAACCGAGCCGATTGAGCCACGTTCTTTTGACGGCATTAAATTAGAACCGATACAAGAAACTGCATAAGTACACCTGCCTAAAGAGTCGAGGGTTCCATATTCTTCAAACGAGGTTGTTGACGTTTTCTTTTTCTCACTCAATTCAGGCACATTATTATTAATTTCAACATAAGGCGAATCGCTATATGGTGGAATATTATTTAAATCATAATCGGTGTATGCACTTGTTGTTTGTGCAGTAATATCAAGGTCATTGAAAAAATTGCTTTCATTTGATGAACAGCCTGATAAAATAAGAATCGTTATTGAAAAAGCAATTAATATCTTTGTAAATTTTCTAAACATTTCAACCTCCGAAAAAATCTGAAATATAACTGATTTCGACATAATATATTAAATTAATGATTTATAATATTATCAAAGAATGTAATAAGGGGAAACACTAATGTTGGAACTAATCAATGTCGAAGACCTGTATGAAAATGACAAAATCATAATTATGGACAGTATATTTTTTAATAACAATAAATTAATTGAAAACATAGAAATCGGATTTAAAAATAAAAGCGGTGACATAATAGATATCAAAACAATAAAGCATATAAAATAAGACTGCCAAATGACAGTCTTACAAATTAATCGTGCTGATGTTTTATATGTGCCTGAGCAATTTCTATAATATCGGTTATATGTTCATCATCAAAGCTGTAATAAACCTGTTTACCGTCACGTCGTGACTTTACTATATTATTAGCCTTAAGGATTGCAAGCTGATGTGAAACTGCCGATTTTGTCATACCGAGGGCATTTGCTAAGGTACAAACACAAACCTCCCTGTTATCAAGAGCAAGCACAATCTTTGCCCTTGTAGGGTCACCGAGCACCTTAAACAGAGTTGATATTCTGTCTATTTGAGAAGAACTTAGCATCGAAGAGTTAATATCATTAATAAGTTCTTCATCAGTTATATTACAATTGCAGTTAACAACTCCCATATTCACACCTCAAATCAAATTGATTTACGTATATTATATATTCTTTATAATAAAAAAGCAATTAAAAAGAATAAAAACACAAAAGAA
>OGEQ01002729.1_pt1 | contig 11265 bp, 8 predicted proteins | sample 1570731 | NCBI WGS metagenome assembly OGEQ01 (sample SAMEA2582132, study PRJEB24529) | metagenome | biome: Human gut stool | place: China | collected 2011 | reverse complement strand
TGAAGTTCCCGAAGAAGGAAGTAATATCTGGTATGACGGTTGGGTGATCCCGAAATATGCCAGAAATCCGGAAGCGGCTAGTTATTTTATTAACTTTATGTGCCGTCCGGATATTGCCTTGCGTAATATGGATTTCTGCGGATATGTAAGTTCTATAGCCACTCCCGAAATAAGATCTGTTGCAGGGGAGATAGCTCCTCCGGCATCGTGGTTGGAATCATAGACAGTGCATACTACCGGGTTGATTGACCACAGAAATTCTTCATTAATGAATTGTTCTGTTGCTACATTTTGTCCTTTAGTGACACCACCGATGGTTACGACAGGATAACTGTCTTTCAGTGAAAGACTCCTAATTAACATTTCCGGTGCTCCGGCTGTTGTACTGCTTGTAATAGCAAACAGAGCGGGCAGGTCTAAATTAACACCGCTCTTTAATATCTCACTATCAAAGTTGATGGTAGCATCCTTGTCTCTGTTTTTATTATTATATTCCAGATAGGCCATCGGCTTATTTAATCGTGCCTCTGAAGTCAGAATTGTACCTAATAACTGAACACAATCCAATGAACCACCGGTGTTGTAACGTAGGTCAAGTATAACATATTTCACGCCAGCTGTCTTGAACTCTTGTGAGATTTGTCGCAGTTCGTTATTGTATTTGTCCGGATCACTATTGGTTCCGGCTGTGAAGCTATTGTACATGAGATACCCTACTTTAATATCTCTATTGTTTTCTTTTACCGTAAGTATCTCTGTTTTATGTACCGGATTATCCTCAACGGCTCTTGCAGCAGGTAGTTTTAGTGTTTTATCATTCGGCACTACCTTATATACAGTTGTTTCTTCTTCGCCTACTTCTCCTTCTTCAGGCTCAACGGGAACTTCTTTCCATACTCCCATCACCAAATCCCGGGCTTGGGTTCCTTGCAGTAATTGAGTCTCGTATTTCTTGCTGATGTAAGAAGTATCGACTTTCATAATCCAGTTTCCACGTTCCAGTCCGGCTGCTTCTGCCGGTGAACCGGGGATGACGTAAGTAATTAATGCATTATATGCTGTATCGATATCCGCACTTCGAACCAGTGAATAATCAAATCCATAGGTAGGCAGCGGAGTCTCCATCACAGAGTCCACAAACGAATAGCTGTCGTTTTTTGATTTTACTTTAGATAAAAACGAGGCAGGTTCCAGAAACAGATTCACATCATCGTAGGAAGGTAGATCTTGATACCACAGATAGTTCTGCTGCATGATGTCGTACATCCATGTATCCAGTGCAGTTTGATGGGCATACTCCGGCCAGCGGTCGACGCCACAGGAGAAGAAACCACTGATAGATACGAGGATCAGGGCAGGTATGAGGATTATCTTTCTTAATTTCGTCATCATAAAAAGCTTTTTACTGTGCAAATGTAGGAAATACTTTGCTTATCTACCACATTTATGGTATAAAAATGCCTTCAATATGTGATTGGCTGTTAGAGATTCTTGCCTTATCTTTGTAGCATAGAATTTTTTAATAGGTATTAGCTTACATATAGAACGTTATTAATAGACGAATCATTATTCATGGATATAGCTGCATTATTATCAGGAGGTGTCGACAGTTCGGTTGTTGTACATCTCCTTTGTGAGCAAGGATATAAGCCCACTCTTTTTTATATTAAGATAGGCATGGACGGAGCGGAATATATGGACTGTTCGGCAGAGGAAGATATTGAATTATCTACTGCTACGGCACGTAAGTACGGTCTGTCTTTGGAGGTAGTGGATTTGCATCAGGAGTATTGGGAGAATGTAGCGGCCTATGCCATTGATAAAATCCGGCAGGGACTGACGCCTAATCCGGATGTGATGTGTAATAAGCTTATCAAATTCGGTTGCTTTGAACAGCGTGTTGGGAAAGACTTCGACTTTACGGCAACCGGTCATTATGCCACCACCTTGCAACGCAACGGTAAAACTTGGTTGGGCACAGCGAAAGACCCTGTGAAAGACCAGACGGACTTTCTCGCACAGATTGATTACCTGCAAGTTTCCAAACTCATGTTTCCCATTGGAGGTTTGATGAAACAAGAAGTACGTGAGATTGCCAATAAAGCCGGATTGCCGAGTGCCAGAAGGAAAGATAGTCAGGGTATCTGTTTTCTTGGGAAGATAAACTACAATGATTTTGTTCGTCGTTTTTTAGGAGAAAAGGAAGGGGCGATTATTGAATTGGAAACCGGAAAGAAATTGGGTACACATCGCGGTTATTGGTTTCATACAATCGGCCAGCGCAAAGGGCTTGGATTGAGTGGTGGACCCTGGTTCGTAGTCAAGAAGGATATTGAAGAAAATACAATTTATGTGTCCCGCGGTTACGGTGTGGAAACACAGTACGGCAATGAATTCCGGATGCATGATTTCCATTTCATTACTGATAATCCCTGGAAAGGACAGGAGAAGGAGATAGACATCACTTTCAAGATTCGTCACACTCCCGACTTTACCAAAGGAAAACTGATACAGGAAGGAGAGAAGCAATTCCACATTTTGTCCTCTGAAAAGCTGCAAGGCATTGCTCCGGGACAGTTTGGGGTGATTTATGATGAAGAGGCGAAAGTTTGCGTGGGAAGCGGAGAAATCATCTGTTAAATAGTTCCCTTAGAGGGGGAGAGGTTAGTGAATAGCGGTGTCAGATATAGTATTCGGCTAAATCCACAATCCCTGCCCTCATCGCATATTTAGTAGCCTCGTGCACATTATTCACTCCCAATTTACGAAAGATATTTTTACGATGGCTGTTGATCGTATGGAAACTAAGATTTTTCTCTGCGGCAATCTCTTTCGTTGTTTTCCCTAATGCAATTTCTTTTAGGATATTCTTTTCTGTCTGCGTCAGCAAATGGTCGTCCATGCTTGACGCTGCCAGCGGAGAAGAAGTTCCCGAAAGCAGCAGATTGCTGACATGATTGCAAATATACCGTTGTTTGCGGGTGGCGCATTGAATGGCAGTCATGATTTCTTCTTTTGAGTTATCTTTCATCACTACCCCGAAAGCCATGCTGCTGAATAATACTTGGCGGAGAAAGTTCAGGCTTAGTTCGTCAGAGAATAGAATCCAGTCGGCTTCCTTGAATCTTTCCTGCAGGACAATCAATTCATCTGCCCCCGCAAAATTGAACAAGGTGTAATCCAGGATAATCACTGCTTGCGGATACAATCGTAGCTGCTGAATCAGTTCAGCCTTGTTGTCAGCTTCTAAAAGGAGGGATACCTCCTTTTGTTTACTCAACAGGAACATCATTCCTGCCTTACTGATATCCTGATTGTCTGCAATGATAAATTCTCTCATAAGCCATACTGAATAAAAAAACTCCGCTACAAATGTACGCATTTTGCGTGATTTGTAGCGGAGTTATGATAAGATTCTTGTATCCGGATTACCAGGAACGTCCCTTGAAGATATTTGACTGGTCAAGCGGAACGATATTTCCGTTCAATGTCAGGTTGTTGTTGCTGAAGTTCGGGCTGATACTAACCGAAGCTGTATTGTTTCCACTGCTCATATTAATAAATACTTGAGCGGAGATGCCGATACCCTGAACACTGAATGAACAGTTCACATTTCCTTTTTTGTCGATATTCATCTTCATATCCGAAGAATTACCATCTACTGTCACACCACCGATTCCGTTAGGACCTGGGTAAGGAGTGTTGAAAGCAGTCTGTACGGTAGCTCTGTTGCCGTTCATCAGGACGAAGTTGGTGTTTGAAGTAACAAAAGCACTCATACCGTTGCGGAAGACAACCTGATTAGCTTCCAATACAAATTGCTTGTTTTTCAAAGCCTGTACAGCTTGTTGATAGGCTGCCATGTCCTGCACCTCTTCTTCGGCACGGAGTTTCGCTCTCTCTGCATCTCTTTGAGCTTTTCTTTCTGCGCGGCGTGCTGCTGCGTTACTTTCTTGTGCATACATCATTGTGCTTGCACTCACTAATACTAATGCTACTAATGCAATAAACTTTTTCATAACTTTTTTTTGTTTAGGTTTAATATGTTGTTCGTTTATTGCAAAAACAAAGTGTATGCCAGATTGTTCACGAACGTCGTGCAATTTTATATCCGATGGCTGCCACGGTGATACTCATTAAAGGACTGATAATGTTGAAAAAACAATAAGGGAGATACACAAGTGTGGGTACACTCAAGATAGTGGCTTGAGTCATTCCACAGCTGTTCCACGGGATCAATACGGATGTAACGGTTACTGCATCTTCCGTGGTACGGCTTAGTAAGCAACTTTCATACCCTTTCTTGGCATAAATATCGCGAAACATATTTCCCGTCAGAATAATACTGATATATTGATCGGCAGTGGTCAGATTAAGAAACAGACCGGAACAAACCGTAGCACTGACCACGCTGACTGTTTTCTTCATAAAGCGCACAAAGATGGAAGTGATACTTCCCACCATGCCGCTTGCTGTCATTGCTCCGCCGAAACACATGGCACATAGTATCAACCAAATCGTATTCATCATTCCTGACATGCCACGTGTGGCAATTAAATCTGTCAGAACGGCATTATTCGTGTGTAAATTTGTCTCTCCGTAGATAGTCATCATTAGTCCTTTAAACAGTGAATCGAATCCGGAAGCGGCAATTCCTGAAATTTCTTCCAACAAATCCGGCTGAAAGATCAAAGCAAAAACAGCAGCCAGCAGGGTGGACAGGAACAGCGTAACGATAGACGGCACTTTCTTCGCTATCAATATGCCGGTTGCTACGGGAACTATCAACAGCCACGGAGTGATATGAAACTTTTCATTCAGAGCTGTTGCCACTTCTGCGATGTGTTGTGTATTGTTGGCATCATGAGAGAATCCTGCTACAGTGAAAATAATTAGCGTAATGACAAGAGATGGAACCGTAGTAATCATCATATAACGGATGTGACGGAACAAGGGAGTGTCTGTGATAGAAGAGGCCAGGATGGTGGTTTCGGATAAAGGAGATATTTTATCTCCGAAGTATGCCCCTGAAATAATGGCTCCGGCAATCCAGCCGTCTTCAAAACCTTGCGCCTTTCCGATACCCATCAGGGCGATACCGATGGTAGCAATGGTAGTCCACGAACTTCCGGTCATAACGGAAATCAATGCGCAGATGATGCAGGTAGATGCCAGGAAGAAACTGGGATGGATAATTTGCATCCCGTAGTAGATTAGCGTAGGCACTACTCCACTAATCATCCAGATCCCGCTCAACGCACCGATTATCAATAGAATAATAATGGCTGTTGCCACTCCGGCAATATTGTTGGTGATGGCGAGCTCATAATCTTTCCAGGGAATTTTATAGAACACCATACCGATAAGGATACAAATTGCTGTAGTGGTGAGTAGTGACACTTGGCTTCCGCCGCTTAGGGCATCACTGCCAAATGTGCGGATAGTGGCAAACAATAATAACACCAGTACAATGATCGGTATCAATGATACAAGGGGAGAGGGGGCTTTCTTCATGTTGATTCTTATAACCTTTTATTTGTTTTCCGGCTACTGTTTTGTTTATAGCCGCGCAAAGATACAACAAAAAAGAATGAAATCTTTTGCTTCAAAACGTCAGGCAATAAAAATTATTATAAGTTTGTATTTGATTGGAATATGTATAAGACCGGCTCAATTAGCGAAAGTCTTACGCCTTATCCACCAGTAACGGATGAAAAGTACCCCTGTCAGGATGAGGGCAATGGATAATCCGGTATAGAAAACAGAAATGAACGTTTCGGGCAGAAGATGGAAGCTACGTATGGTAATTCCCAGAGAAATCATGAAGATCATTGTAATCCAACTTTTCACATCGAAAAAGGAGAACGGGCAATTTCTGTGTTCTTTCTTTTGTTCGATTCGCTGGGTATGTTTATAATAAAGCCTTCTGAACACCAGAACGAAGAATAACAAGAAAACGACGGTAGCTTCTCCTATTTTGAACATCCAATCTTGGGAGGTGTTTAACCAGGTTACAATTCCTATTCGCAGAATATTCGCACCGGCTATAATCCAGACGGTGCCGGCTGTGATAAGTAAGATTTGTCTGTTAACTCCGTATTTCATTGGCTTTTTTATTGTAATAAACGGTTTGACCGTCCGTTTTGTTGACTCACTTCTTGTAGAAAGTCGTAATTAATAAAGAAATTCCGGTTAAAACGACTCCGGTACCGATAACTCCGTGCCAACCATACAGTTGCCAAAAGCTGCCCGCCAGAAATGTTCCCATCGAACCGCCAATAAAGTAAGTAGTCATGAAAACTGTATTGATACGGTTCGAAGCGCGCGGGTCTAGTTCGAAGATACTTGTCTGGTTGCTAAGTTGGATGCATTGCATCCCTATGTCAATGATGATGATTCCGGCAATGATACCAATAAAAGTGTTTTCACCGATGAAGAACAGTAACCAGGCAAAGAGAATCAATCCGCAACCGATAAAGTTAAAGCGGCGTACACCTACTTGCTTTACGTATCTTCCTACGAAAGAAGCAGTCAATGCTCCGGCCACTCCGCAAAGTCCTAGCATACCGATTACGTCGCTGTTGGCGAAGAACGGGGCTTGTCCCATTTTAAAAGCCAGACAGGACCACATGGCGAGGAGGGAACCGAAATTCAGTGCCGCCCGGATCGAATAAATGCGCAGTTGCGGGTATTCTTTCACTAAGGCTAACAGAGATTTCATCAGGCCGCTATACTTTCCCTGAAAGTTGGTCTGAATGTCAGGAAGGACTTTTAATACAACGATTGCGCAGATAAACATCATGCCTGCAGCGATGTGATACATTTCCCGCCAGCCAATCAGTTCACCGATAAATCCGCTGACGACACGTGAAGCCAGAATGCCGGTCAATAGTCCTGATAAGACAATCCCTACATTTCTGCCTTTATTTTCCGGACGGGAGAACTGGGCGGCTATCGGAATGAATATTTGTGGAATCATCGAACAAACTCCCGTGAGGAATGAAGCGATAAGTATCAAATGAAAATTGTGCGTCAGGGCGATAGTCAATAGAGAGAATATCAGAACGGTGAAGTTGACCAGGATGATTTTCTTACGCTGATATAAATCTCCCAGAGGGGTGATAAACAACAATCCTGCCGCATAGCCTATTTGCGTGACCATGGCAATCAGGTTAGTTCTGAACTCTGATATGCCAAGTTCATGGCGTATCATATTTAATAGAGGTTGAATATAATAGATGTTGGCTACCGAGACACCGGCCACAATAGCAAGTGTCCAGAGGATAGATGCCGGTAGTCCCCCGTTTTCTTTTAATGGCTGTTTCATGCGGCAAAGATAATAAAATAAGATGTTTATTCGATGAAGAAAGTGGTGGAAACTGTGTTGCCTTCTCCGTCTACTGCCGTCAGGGAATGTTTGCCGGGAGCAGGTTGCAGGGAAATTTTGTGGAAATCCTGTGTCTGTGTCTGATAGGTGTCGTCGAGATGCCAGAAGATAGTGGCATTGGGATTGCTGTGTGCCAGTTCCACCGTGATAAAGCCTTTGCTGCCGTCCAATTGCTTGGGCAGCTTGATGTGGGCGTTCATCGGAGGGTAGATGAACTGCATGGGTTGGAAAGAATCTTCTCCGCAGCCGGCTTTGAAAGGTGGCAGCGGTTTATATTCCGGATGATGCTGTTTATAGTACCATTCCCATACGGGCGGCAGGGCAAACCATGATTTCTGAATGGTAGGTTCCGTGTTTGCACAGTTTTCATAGATGCGGTGGCTTTCGTCGGCGGATAGTGTGACGAGATGATGGTAAGGACAAGCCTCTGTCCGTAATCCGACGGGAAGGATCAGTACGGTGTCGGTTTCTTCACAGAAACGTCCTTTCAGATGACCGGATTGACGGCATATTTCTGCATCAACGAAAATTTCTGTGGGACGTTCGAACCAGGGTGAAGATGGGAGATAATTGAATATATCGAATAATACGGGACCGGCTGTCTGTGCACCGACCAATCCGGGTTTTCCTTCTCCGGTTGCATTTCCTACCCATACGCCTACTGCATAACGGGGAGTCACGCCAACGGCCCAGGCGTCACGGAATCCGTAACTCGTTCCGGTCTTCCATGCGATAGTCTGCATTGAGGGGATTGATTTCCAGTCAATTTCTTCAGGGCGGTTGACTTCTGTTAAGGCGGAAAGGGTGAGCCAGGCCGCTCCTGCAGAAATGACTCCTTCTGAAATAACTCCTTCTGATATATCCTTTCTCGAAGTTGTTTTTCTTGAAATGGTCTTTCCTGAAGTAACTTTTCTTGAACCATCTCTTTCCGAAACTGTCTTTTCTTCTGTTCCCAGTAGTATCTGCACTTCCTTTTCTTGGGGAAGGTCGTTGGAATGACTGTTGGAGAGGCTTCGTCCCATTTGTGCATAAGCATTCGTCACATCCCATAAAGTAGCTTCGGCACCTCCTAAAATGAGTGATAATCCATAATGGGAGGCTGATCGGTTGATAGTCTTGAACCCCATTTGTTGCAGCATGTGATGAAATTTGGGTACTCCATATCTTTGTAACATGGTGACAGCCGGGATATTCAATGAGCGGGCAAGAGCTTCGGAAGCGGGGACGGCTCCTTCAAACTGCATGCTGAAGTTTTGTGGAGTAAAGCCATTGATATTAACGGGTACGTCCGGTAACAGCATTTGCGGTAATAGACTTCCCTCCTGTAGCATGGCACCATAGAGAAAGGGTTTTAAAATACTGCCTGTACTTCTGGGAGCTTGAATCACGTCTACTTGATTCCCCCCTTGCTTACGGTCGAAATGTACATTTCCGCAGTATGCTACCACTTGATTGGTGGGAATGTCTATAATTAGGATAGCCAGGTTACGGATATCACTTCGATTAAATTCATTGCTCCACCGTTCCGCCAAACTCTCTATATGGGTTTGTATTCCTTTATCGATGGTTGAGCGGGTATATAATCCGTTTCTTTCTTGATAAAAGCGGGTAACCAGGTGGGGGGCTATTTGAGGAAGAGGATGTGGTTCGTCGGGTAACGGTTCGCTGATAGCCAATTCATAGGTGGACGCATCAATAATCTCTTCTTCAAAAAGTTGTTTTAATAAACGGTTGCGTTTGGAAAGTAGTGTTTTTCGTCCTTTGGATAGATGAATCATGGCGGGGGCATTTGGCAGGACGGCCAGCATGGCTGATTCCGCCCATGATAAATCTTCGGCAGAATGACCGAAGTAGCGCCAGGCAGCAGCATCCAGTCCTACTACATTTCCTCCGAATGGTGCATGAGAGACATACATGGATAAGATTTCCTCTTTGGAAGTCCGGAACTCCAAACGGGTAGCCCAGATCATTTCAATGACTTTCTCTCCGATAGTTCTGGGTTTGTTCCGGGCGAGACGGATGGTCTGCATGGTAAGGGTACTGCCTCCGCTTACAACACGTTTATTCTTTAAATTCTGATAGAGTGCTCTTCCGGTAGATAGCGGATTAACTCCCCAATGGTGGTAAAAGTGTTTATCTTCAAAGGTAATAAGGCATTGTTTGATTTTCTCGGGTGTTGTCTTTCGGGGAGGAAACCGCCATTGACCATCCGAAGCGATACGTGCTCCCAGTAATTCTTCGTTTCGATCAGTCACAACGGTGGAGTAGGGTACATGAAACAGTTGCCGGGGAAGGCAAAAGATGTATCCTATCATCAAAAGAGCAATGCTTATTGTCATTACTTTCTTAGTAACAGATAATCGTTTGAAGAATTTATATATAGGATTCATTTAAATGTTAAGAGCTAAGAGACATATCTTTGTGACAAATGATTAGGTACGAAATAATTAGGCACGGATTACGCGGTTTTGGTTAACGAGTAGAACCGTGAAATCCGTGTAATCCGTGCCTGAAATTTATCGACTGACAGTTGTTCTTCCCGCTTTGCTGCGTGCCTGTACGTTTACATCATACATTGCTTCACATTGAACGGCAGGAAGAATAAAGTTACCTGCATAAGTCGCTTGCAGTCTGACAGTGAATACTTTTGTTTCACCACGACGCAAATTGAAATAAGTTAATACCCTGTCATCGCGTATATCCAGATAATTATATTTGCTGACGGATTTACCGGAACCGTCGGCTGCTCCGCTTTCCGTTTCGGGGGCAACCATTCTTTCGTTGTATATTTCCCAACCGGACGGTATGATATGCGTCAGTGCCAGATTGGTGTAATCGGAAGTTCCGCTAATATTGGATATGGAAGTGATAGCCATAAAGTCAGTTCCCTGTATAATATCATTGACAGAGATTGGTGTACCGTTCAGGTTGGCATATCTTATATCCATGCGAAGATTGTCGCTGATGGCCGGTAATGTATCGTTCAACAACTGTGTGCGTGTGATAAGGTCTACGCTAAGCGCTCCTTTTCCTTGATTCTTCACAGCAATCATACCGGATTTGGGAGTGGTGGCGATTTCCTTTTCAAACACAGCTTTAGCCGATTTCACGGCAGGTTGTTGTTTGTCGTTCCATGTCCATACGAAATCCAGTGTGCCTGATAGCTTTTCAGCCAGACGTCCCATTGCCATAAGAGCAAAAGCGGTGGATTGTGTACTGAACCACTCCTCTTGTGACAGATTCTTTGAAACGACTTTCGCTTGCTGCAAAGCATCCCGTTCCCGGTTCATCAGGATCAGTGTTTCCAGAATCATAGCTTCATCACGGTCGGAGGAACCGTAAATCTGATTCATGGAAGAGTAGGGGCTTACTGTTGTTTCTGCATTATACACCAGTTCTTCAGCCGGTTTCATCTTTCCGGTCAGTGCATAGGTTGTTGCCAGTCTCCATTTAGCTTGAATGGATAATCCTGCCTGTTCTTTCATCCGGTTCATGGCCCCATATTCCGGTGCTCCTGCCAATGCAAGCGTATATAAACGGAAAGCCTGTTGCAATTCCGACTGCCATTGTTGCCAGCCGCTTGCATCCTGCGGCATCCGCCAGTTTTGTGCGGCAGCACGTTGAAAACGCTTCCACTTGTTCAGTACATTCGAATGAACGGCGTATCCTTTTTCTTGTGCCAGTGTCAGGAACATTCCTGCATAAGAACTGATCCATTCGTCGGCAACAGCATTTCCCGGCCAATATACAAATCCGCCATTGGGGAGTTGACGACCATAAATCTGCCGGATAGCTTCCTGTACATTCGTCTTTATCTTTTCGGCTTCCGTCTTATCTATCGTCTTGAATTGAGCGACAAACAGAAGAGGCAGAGCCTT
>OGEQ01002725.1_pt1 | contig 11283 bp, 7 predicted proteins | sample 1570731 | NCBI WGS metagenome assembly OGEQ01 (sample SAMEA2582132, study PRJEB24529) | metagenome | biome: Human gut stool | place: China | collected 2011 | reverse complement strand
GATGTGTCATTTAGTATTAAAAAGCCATCAAGAGTTGTATTGGGTAAAGGCTTAATTATTACAGGGGGGTACAATATCAATGCCTTATCGCCATCAGAACGCTCCTATATATTAGTAAGAAAAGATTCTGAATTAATCATTGGTGATAATTGCGGATTTTCTAGTATTTATATAAGTGTACACCTTTCTGTTCACATAGGAAATAATGTAGTTATTGGTGCTAGTACAAAAATCAATGATAGTAATGACCATTGTATCAATTATTTGGAAAGAAGAGAGGAACGAGTATACAAAGATTGGTCGAAGTTAAATATTGATCATGCTCCTATTGTTATAGAAGATGATGTTTTTATTGGAGCACACTGTATCATCTCTAAAGGAGTTACAATTGGCGCTCGTTCAATTGTGGCGGCAGGATCTGTAGTTGTTAAGTCTATTCCACCTGATGAAGTTTGGGGAGGCAATCCTGCTAGGTTTATAAAAAAATTATCAAACTAAAGAAATGAAAATTATAGTATTCCAAGGAGGATTGGGTAATCAGATATTTGAGTATGCATACTATTGTTATCTTAGGAGTAAATATAATGATGAGAAATTTTTTGCTTATTACCCTAAGGCAGCGTTAAAACGGCATAATGGTTTTGAACTCAACAAAAGATTCAAAGTACAGATGCCACCTGTATCTTTCTTAACAGACTTATTGGGTAGTATTTTTTTCTACCTTAATAAAATATTAAGGCGATTGGGGCTTCTGTTATGGTTTATCAATGATGATTCTAATCGTCATGAGAATGCCTTATTTCATGATGGATATATGCAAGATAAAAAATTTCTTGGAAATAATTTTTCATTGCAATTTAAAGCGGTAGAACTATCAGGTATGAATATAGAACTTCTAAAGCGATTGAAATCGGAGAATTCTGTATCTATTCATATAAGAAGAGGTGACTATTTGTGGCAAAAAGAAGCTCAATTGTTTGGCAACATTTGTACCGAAAGTTATTATCAAAAGGCAATACAAGAAATGAAAGAAAAGGTAAAGGAACCATATTGGTTTGTGTTCTCTGATGATATAAATTGGTGCAGAAAGAACTTAACATTAGGAACAAATGCCTGTTATGTGGAACATAATACAGGGCAAAATAGTTTTCGTGACATGCAACTAATGTCATTATGTAAACATAATATAATTGCAAACAGTACTTTTAGCTGGTGGGGAGCTTGGTTGAATATAAATTCAGAAAAAGTGGTAATTTGTCCAGAACAATTTTATAAAGATAATGAAGGTTTTAATAAAAATATTGTATGTGATGGTTGGAAAACTATTACTATAGGTTAATTGGAGTGGTGTTAGAATATGTTGATATTAAAATTATCCGGTGGATTAGGAAATCAAATGTTTGAATATGCATATGCAAGACGTTTGCAGGAATATTACGAGGATGAACTTTATTTTGATTTGAGTGATTTTAAAACAGATAAGCAAAGAGATTATTCATTAGCGCATTGTAACTTAGCGGAACACTTTTTCTGGGAAGAAGACAAACAATTAGCAGAGAATGTTGTCGATATAGAAAAATATAAATTATCTATGGGACAAGCATATCAAATCGGAAAATATAATGGAAATTCATTTTTAAAAATTTGCTTATCTCAGATGAAAAATAATTTGTATCACAGAAAAGTAAAGAAGAGTGTGCAGAATAAGCGAATAAGTGACTTTTATCAAAGTGAAGAGTTTTTTCGGCCGATAAAGGAGCAAATTATCCAAGAACTAAAGATAAAAACAGCTCCCTCAGAGGAAAATGAAAAGCTAATTAGTAAAATTAGCCGGGAAAACAGCGTATGTGTACATATACGATTAGGAGACTACTTGTTATCGGAGTGGAAAATGCTTCAGGTTTGTGATGAACAGTATTATTATCGGGGGATTGATTATATGTTGAAAAACGTCGAAAATCCTACCTTTTATATTTTCTCAAATACAAGCGAAGATATAGATTATCTAAGGAAAAATTATCATTTTCCATGTGAAGTGACCTATGTAAACTTGAATAATCCAGATTATGAGGAACTGAGATTAATGTATAACTGTAAACATTTTGTAATATCAAATAGCACATTCAGTTGGTGGGCGCAGTATCTGTGTGAGAATGAAAATAAAATAGTGATTGCTCCGAAAAAATGGAGTGTGGATGATAAAAAGAAAGATATATATCAGAAAAATTGGATAAAATTATGAAATTTTTAGATTGTATAGTGGTTACATAGAAGGGAAGAGCGATATTGAAAAGAATAAAGATGAAAATTTTAAATATGAATAATAGTATGCAAGATTTTCTTATAGGAATATTAGAAAAAAATTTTCATATTGATATAAGCGATGATCCAGATTTTGTTATTTATGGAACCCATGGATATGAGCAGTATAAATATGATTGTATTCGTATTTATATTGGAGGAGAGAATAAGATTCCGGATTTTAATGAATGTGATTATGCGATTTCTTTTTTTGATTTATGCTTTGGAGATCGCTATTATCGTTGTGAATTATTTAATATGTTTGAATATTTAAATGATACATTATTAGGGTGTGAAAAGCATAAAAAAGAAAAGCAACTCGATAATTTGAAGTTTTGCAATTATGTTGTTTCGAATGCAAATTGTATACCTGAAAGAAAGCAATTTTTGGATCTAGTAAATACATATAAAAGAGTTGATTCTGGTGGAAGATATATGAATAATGTAGGGGGACCAGTAGCAAATAAATTAGAGTTTCAGAAAAAATATAAATTTTCTATTGTATTTGAAAACAGTTCATCGAAAAATTATTTAACTGAAAAACTGCCACAGGCATTTGCTGCTCAGACGATTCCTATTTATTATGGAGATCCATGTGTTGGAGATATATTTAATTCTAAATCTTTTATCAATTGTCATGAGTATTCATCCTTTGAAGAAGTATTACAACGAATAAAAGAGATTGATGAAAATGATGAAGTAGCAAAACAAATTTTAAGTGAACCAATGCTAGTAGATGAAAATTTTGTGCAGAAAAGATTAGTTGGTTTAGAAAAATTTTTTGAGGATATTTTTAATCAAGACAAAGATAATGCATTCAGAAGAGAGCATGTTTTATCAAGAAAAATAGAATTGTATAAATTGAGAAATATAAAAATGGAGCGTTCTTTTGCGGGACGCATACTAAGAAAGTTTTTTTGAGACACATGACCAAGAGAAAGGAAAAAAATGCAAATTAAAATAAAAAATCCTACATATTTGTTATTTATTAATATAATTTCAAGTACATTATCAATGCTGATTAGTTCTTTAATTAGTTTAGTGTTGACTCCATATATAACAAAGAACATTGGGGCAGAAGCATATGGTTTTGTGTCCTTGGCAAATAATTTTATTAATGGTGCCTCTCTTTTAACGATAGCGTTAAATTCAATGGCTAGTCGGTTTGTTGTGATAGAGTTGTATAGAGGAGATATAAATAAGGCGAAAACATATTATTCGTCAGTATTTTATGCAAATTTATGTCTTGCTTCTATAATCGGGCTTTTTTCATTTATATTTGTATATAGATTAGAAATATTTATAAATATATCACCAGCACTAATTCAGGATGTGAAATTATTGTTTTTGATGTTATTTATAAATTTTCTGGTTAGTATTTTTTCTTCATTATGGGGAATAGGTGCTTTTTATACTAATAAATTATATCTTATAAATATTATTAATATTGGTGGTTATTTAATAAGAGGCATCTTAATGCTAGGGCTTTATATGCTTTTACCACCTAGAGTTTCTTACATAGGAATCATTACGCTGATTGTCACAGTATATGTGACGATAGTTACTGTATTAGTCAATAAAAAACTATTACCCGAACTGAAGGTTTCCAGAAATTATTTTGAGTTTAAGAAAGTTTTAGTGATATTAAAGGCAGGAATTTGGAATAGTATCACTAAATTAGGAGAGGTTTTGCTTAGTGGATTAGATTTATTGATAACAAATCTATTTATTAGCCAAGAAGCAATGGGAATTTTGGCATTAGCAAAAACTTTACCGACAATAGTTTCTTCGATTATTGGGGCAGTAACAAATGTATTTTCACCAACGCTTACTGAGGATTATTCAAAAAAAAATTATGAAAATATGAAGAAGAATATAGAACAATCTATTAAGATACTGGGAGTATTTTGCTCAGTTACATTATCTGGATTGATTGTATTGGGAGATATTTTTTTTCAGCTATGGGTACCTGAACAGAATGCTACATTGTTACATCAGCTAATGATTTTGACAGTTTTTGGGTCGGCAGTAAATGGAGTTGTAAATGCAATTTATAATATTTTTACAGTAACCAATAAATTAAAATTTAATTCCGTTCTTGTTATTTTGACGGGAGCGGTAAGCACAGTACTTGTATTTATTTTGTTAAAATTTACCGATTGGGGAATTTTTGCGGTTGCAGGAGTAAGTAGTATACTTATTATTATTAAAACTATGTTTTTTGTAGTTCCATATGCATCTAAATTGATAGGACAAAAGTACACGGTGTTTTTCCCAAGTATTTTAAAAATGATATGTATCACAGTGGTTAATTGTATTATTGGATTGATAATTAGAAATGTTTGGTTTAATAACGTTGCGGAGTGGCCATTATTTTTACTTTCGATAATTGTAATAGGAGGGATAGATACAAGTATTAGTGTGATGATCTTATTGACAAAAGAAGAAAGAAAGTTATTGAGGAAAACTTTTTTTAGAGCTAAGTAACTTCTGAAATTAGTATTATGAGAAAAGGAATTTGAGTGGAAAATGGAAGAAATTTGTGAAGTACGAAAATGTACAGGTTGTGGAGCGTGTCAAAGTGTATGTCCAACAAAGTGCATAAGTATGAAATATAATGATGACGGAATTTTGATTCCACATATTATTATGGAAAAATGTATTTCTTGTAATCAATGTAAAAAAATATGTCCTGTGTTAAATAATAGTGAGACAGATTATAAAAAACCGTATAAGGCATATGCATCTTGGAGTTCTAATCCAGAAGAGAGGGCATCAAGTGCATCTGGTGGCCTGGCGACAGAGTTATACAAAGCGTTTATAAAGAATAATGATGCTGTGGTTGGGGCAAAATTAGGAAGTAATTTTGAGGTTATTATGGATATTACTACAAATTATAAATCCATAAAGGAGTTTAAAGGATCAAAATATGTTCATGCTATTCCTAATGATGTATATAGTAAAGTGAAAGATTATTTAAAAGAGGATAAAAAGATACTTTTTATAGGTACGCCATGCCAAATTGCTGCGATTAAAAATGTCATCAAAAAACAAAAGAATTTATATACTGTTGATATTGTTTGTCATGGAACTCCTTCAGGGAAATTTCTGCAGGAGCATTTACAAAAAAAGTGTAAAAAATGCAAAGAAACTGTTGATTTTTTGACATTCAGAGATAAGAGAGGGTTTAATTTATCTCTATATTCAAAAGGTAAATTGCTTAAATATTTTTCAGAATATAAAGATCTTTATTTTTACGGATTTAAATCGGGCTATACTTTTAGAGAAAATTGCTATCAATGTTTATATGCACAAGAAAATAGAATTGGAGATTTGACGATTGGAGACTTTTGGGGACTTGGACGAAAAATAGAATTTAAACATTCTTTGTTAGGTGGGATTTCTTTAGCGTTAGTAAATAATGAAAAAGGCGAAGAATTGTTAAATATGGTTTCAGAGCAAATGTTTATGGAAGAAAGAACTGTTGAAGAAGCAATAAAAGGAAATGAACAGCTACAGCATCCATTTAGAAGAGAAAAAACTGTAGATCAATTTATTGAACTTTACAGAGCTAAGGGATTTGAAATTGCAGCAGAACTTTGCTGGGGAATAGAAGTAAAGAAATGCTATTTGAAACACAAAATAGAAAGAGTGGGGAGAATTCCGGCATATCTTAAACGACATTTATTACATTTATAGTAGAAAGGAATTGATAAAAAATGAAAATAGGAATTATGACTATGCAGCGGGTTGCAAATTATGGGTCTTTCTTGCAAGCATATGCTTTAAAAAAATATTTAGAAGAAATGGGAAATGAAGTTATCTTTGTTGATTTTATGAAAACTGAAATTATGCAGGAAGAACCACGTAGGAAACATATCCCTCGCGTACAAACAATATTGAAATTATTATCTCCCAAAAAGAGAAAGATGTTACTATGTAGTAAACAAATAAATAAAAGATTTAATAATGAATTTATTCCTCAACTGGGTATTAACAATAATTCATATGGAGCTCAATGTGATATATTAATTATTGGAAGCGATCAAGTTTTTAGTTGTGCAACAATACACAATAAAGATGGGGAATATTACAAGGAGTTGTTTGGCTATAATGCAAATACAAATAGGATAATATCATATGCTGCATCATTTGGGAGTACGACATTAGATTTTATTCAAAAAAAGGGAATGGAAGTAGAATTGAAAAAATTGCTAAGTAAGTTTGAGGCTATTTCTGTAAGAGATCAAAATTCAAAATATATGATAGAAAAGCTTATGAATAAAACGCCATATATACATTTGGATCCCGTATTGATATACGATTTTAAAAAAGAGGTAGAAAAGGAAGTTGAATATTCGAATTATCTTTTGTTATATGCATATGGGAATCGTTTTTCAATTGAAGAAGGAAAAGAAATTCGAAGATTTGCTAAGAAGAAGAATTTAAAAATAATGTGTATATATGGAATGTATGATTGGTGTGATTTACATATAGTTCCTACTCCGTTTGAGGCATTAGCAATATTTAAAAAAGCTGATTATGTGGTAACAGATACATTTCATGGAACAGTTATATCTATAAAATATAATAAGAAATTTGTTACATTTGTTAGAAAACGTGTGAATGTAGGAGAAGATAACAAGAATAAGTTGGGAGATTTATTAAGTAGATTTGATTTGGAAGAGCGAAGTATGGAACAGCTATCAGAATTGGAAGAAAAGTTGGAGAAAGATATTGATTATAGGCAAGTGAATAAAACAATTCAGGACTGTCAATTGGAAACGCGTAAGTATTTAGGACAATATTGTAAAATGCTTGACGTAAAAGGGTAAATCCATTAACAATGAATAGAGAGGAGAAATGAAATGAAGAAACTGTTTTCACTATTTTTATCACAATCTTATCAGGATTGTTGGGATGATTATAGTCGTTCCATAAAATCGACATCTTTTCCTAGGTGGGATTATATCATTTTTACGGCATCGAATGAACGACAGGCAGAAGGATTTCGAGAACAGTTGGAAGAAAGAAAAGGGTTTCTTCCGGTGCATACAAAATTTGCTGTAATTCCGGATCGAGATGGAAAACGTATTGGTTCCGGAGGCGCTACATTATCTGTTCTAAAATATATTTATGAACAGGAAAAAACTTTTTCGGGTCTGAGAATCCTAGTGATACATTCGGGTGGAGATAGTAAGCGAGTACCTCAATATTCTTCATTAGGGAAACTTTTTAGTCCGGTGCCTCATCAATTACCGAATGGAAGAAATGCTACCTTGTTTGATGAGTTTTTGATTAGTATGAGTTCGGTTCCGGCAAGAATCCGAGAGGGTATGGTAATTTTATCGGGTGATGTATTACTTTTGTTTAATCCATTACAAATTGATTATAACGGTAGAGATGCAGCTGCTATTTCGTTTAAGGAAGATGTAGAAACAGGTAAAAATCATGGTGTGTTCTTGGGAAATACAAATGGAAATGTGAGAAGTTTTTTACACAAACAGAGTGTTCAGAAATTAAAAGAAGTTGGTGCAGTTAATGAGAGTAATTGTGTTGACATTGATACAGGAGCTGTTATATTTTCCAATAGAATATTAGAGGCGTTATATAGTCTGGTTTCTACGGAAGAAGATTATGATAGATATGTAAATGAAACAGTGCGATTGTCTTTGTATGGAGACTTTTTGTATCCATTAGCAGAAGAATCTACGATTGAACAGTTTTATAAGGAAAAGCCGGAAGGTGATTATTGTGATGAGCTTTTAATGGCCAGAAAAAAGGTTTGGGAGATTCTTCGACCGTATAGACTTAAATTATTGCGTTTAGCGCCTGCAAAATTTATTCATTTTGGAACAACGAGAGAAATTCTGGAATTAATGAGCGGTGGGGTAGTGGAATATAAAAATTTAGGTTGGGACTATCAAATCGGAAGTAGTATGAAAAAAAACAGTTGTGCTGGTTATAATAGCGTATTAAGTAGTACTGCCAGTGTAGGAGAAAAGTGTTATTTGGAAGTCTGCTCGGTTCATAGTGGTGCGAAACTAGGGAACAATGTTGTACTTTCATATCTCAATGTACATGATGAAGTTATTCCGGATAATGTTGTTCTTCATGGATTGAAGCAGAAAAATGGAAAATTTGTAGTTCGTATCTATGGAGTAAATGACAATCCGAAAGAGAATCAACTTTTTGGAAAAGATCTTGAAAAATTTGGCGAACGAATTCATGTAGACTTGTGGCAGGGACAGGCTCATAGTCTGTGGACGGCAAATTTATATCCAGAAAAAGATTCTATCCGAGAAGCAGTAGCAGCTGCATTGGAATTGTATAATATGGTACAGAATGAGGGGGAAAACAGTAATTGGCCAAATGCTAATTATAAGTCTTTATGCTCAGGTTTTAATGATGCAGATTCAAAAGCAATCATTGAATGGAATAAGCATATGCAGTCTTTAGTTCAAATGGATGAAATTGTTAAAGCTATTCGTAATAAGATTCCAGCTAACGAATTGCGAAAATTATCAGGACTTACAGATATTCAGAAAGAATGGCTTGAGAAAAAAGAATTAGAGTTAGATTTTAGCAGCAAAATTAGATTACATTATTATTTAGGAAAGGTATTAGATTCAGATTCAGAAATTCAAAATTGTTTTAAAGAGATTGAGAGAACTATACTGGGAGCAACTCTTCAGCATTTGAAATACAATGAAGAATTAAAAATAGCCACGGAAAGATATACAGTAGAATTACCTCTTCGAGTAAATTGGGGCGGTGGATGGAGTGATACTCCGCCATATTGCAATGAATGCGGAGGAACAGTTCTAAATATGGCGATTCTTCTCAATGGAGAAAAACCAGTTGAAGTTACTGTGGAAAGAATACCAGAATATAAGATCGTATTTGACAGCAGAGATATGGATGTTCATGGAGAATTTGAGGAAATTGAACCTTTACAGAGAACAGGAGATCCATTTGATTCATTTGCACTTCAAAAGGCGTGTTTGCTTGCATGTGGCGTCATTCCTCAAAAAGGACATAATTTACATGAGATATTAGAACGTCTAGGTGGTGGTTTTATTATACATAGTGAAGTTACGAATGTGCCGAAAGGTTCTGGTCTTGGGACATCTTCTATCTTGTCTGCAGCGTGCGTGAAAGCGGTATTTGGATTTATGGGAATCGAACATAACGAAAAAGATTTATATCGTCATGTACTTGCAATGGAACAGATTATGTCTACTGGTGGAGGGTGGCAGGATCAGATTGGTGGAGTGACACCGGGATTAAAATATATTATGTCTATGCCCGGAATAGAACAGAATATAAAGGTAAGTTATATTGAACTCAGCGAAAGCACAAAAAAGGAGCTGAATGAGAGATTTACACTGATCTATACAGGGCAGAGAAGATTAGCGCGTCATTTACTTCGTGACGTGATAGGAAGATATGTCGGTAACGAATCAGAGTCGCTGTTTGCGCTGGAAGAAATTCAAAAAGTGGCAACTCTTATGAAATTTGAATTAGAACGTGGTAATGTGGATGCATTTGCAAAGCTACTGGAATATCATTGGGAGTTGAGCAAAAAAATAGACCAAGGAAGTACCAACACATTGATAGATCAGATATTTAGCAGCATAGATGATTTGATTGATGGAAAACTGGTTTGTGGCGCAGGTGGCGGTGGATTTTTGCAGGTGATATTAAAGAAAGGTATTACAAAGCAAGAGGTACAAGAACGATTAAAAGCAGTATTTCAAGACAGTTTAGTTGGAGTCTGGGAATGTGAACTTTTGTGGTAATTATGGCAGTAAATTTTAAAGGAGAAATTCTAATGTTAAAACAAACTAACATTATGGTAAGAATATTCCTCTGTTCCATGACCATGCTGGCGATTTCCAAGTTGTGATGCTTTTCAACAGAGAGTTTAAAATATAGACGATACTGTGTGCAGTGATAATCGGAAGGACAGTCTTTTTTGTATTTCAGATACAGAGAAAAGAGATTTGCTTTGTATTAAATTCTGAATGCTTAAAAATCGGTGGCAGACTCTGTTTGTTTTTGAGTAAACCTATTTGGCATTTACTTTTCAGCATTAGCTTCACTGAGAATGTAGAGATTGTAGCCTCTTTCAACGAAGTCTAGGAAAGAAAACCTCTCTGTTATGGTGTACAATGGCTTAGATGGTTTTATACAGTTATGTTTTCGAGCCGTTGTTTGCTTACATATGGTTGCATTTTTGAAAAGCAATAATGAGGTGATCAGCATTTTGATTGGCATTTTTAGTATTGTAGTCTCCTTGTGGGGCATGTATTTTGGAAGAAAAGCCTACCATGTGGCAAAAGAGATTTTTGAAAAAGGGCTTCGGATTGATCAGCAGAAAGTATTACAGCAGATAAGTCTGGAATTTGTTACTGGCTTTTTTATTCCGCTTTCAAAATTTAAGACGGCACCCAAATCTATTCTGGGTAATCTTTGTGATAAGCAAAGCGTGCTGTATGTAAGAGGTCTGATCAAAGATAACAGATTTTCTGTACAGTTTCCTTACTTTGATGTCCATAAAGGTGAGGTTTGGGATTCATTGACTATCTGCAACAATATGGAACAGTCCGAAGCATTTAATACAATCATGGATTTTGTAGAGAAAGCAAGAAATTTTGACAGAGTTATTACAGATTTATCTGATCGCCTAAATGATTATCTAAATCCCAGTGGGAAAGAGGACATTCAAAGAAGGGCTGGTTCCACACTGAGAGATTTTTTTGACACATGTCCGAGTGTGAATCAGGATATGTTTAATAAAGGATTAGAGATGATAGGCGATTTGTCTCAATATGAGAATAGGTTGCCAGAGGAATTGAGAATACCAGAGATGAAGAAGGAATTGTTTAGGGATGAATGCATTTGCGGTAGTGTCGGACAGCGGAACATTGCCGGAGGAAAGCAGTTTCTTTACCTCTGTAGGTCATCCGTTCCCTGCGG
>OGEQ01002724.1_pt1 | contig 11285 bp, 7 predicted proteins | sample 1570731 | NCBI WGS metagenome assembly OGEQ01 (sample SAMEA2582132, study PRJEB24529) | metagenome | biome: Human gut stool | place: China | collected 2011 | reverse complement strand
AGAGAGCACATAAATACGAATTTGAAGGCAAGGTAAGATACAGTGAGATCGATCATACCGGGAATATGACCCTGCCGGCACTGATCAATTATTTTCAGGACTGCAGTACGTTTCAGTCTGAGGATATCGGGTTGGGCACAGAGGTGTTAAAGGCAAAGAAAAAAGCATGGATTTTGTCTTACTGGCAGATCGTGATCGAACGTCTGCCGGCATTGGGAGAGCGTATTACAGCAGGAACCTTTGCGACGGAATTTAAAGGCTTGTATGGAAACCGGAATTTTGTGCTCGATGATGCCCGGGGAAACCGGCTTGCGTATGCCAATTCTGTGTGGGTGTTTATGGATATGGAAAAAGGAAGACCGGCAAGACCTGAGCCGGAAGATGTACTTCCATATGGATCAGAGCCTGCGCTTGAGATGGAGTATGAAGACAGAAAGATCCGTCTTCCGGAGAATCTGGAGGAAAAACCATCGTTTCCGGTGAGAAAGTATCACATTGATACCAACGAGCATGTGAATAATTGTCAGTATGTACAGATGGCTCTGGAGGTTTTGCCGGAAGAGACAAGAGTCCGTCAGATTCGGGTGGAATACAAGAAATCAGCAGTTCTTGGAGATGTGATCTTTCCGAAAGTGGCAAGAGAGGAAAATCGTATTGTGACAGAATTGTGCGATGAAAACGGAAAACCGTATGCAGTGATTGAAATCAAGTAAGGGACCATGTTATACTGTTCAAAGAACGGTGAAGAGGAGATTTTAAATGAAATTAGGAGAAAAGCAGGTTTTAACTGTTGTAAAGATTGTAGATTTTGGTGTGTATCTGGGAAATGATGAAGAACGTGTACTTCTTCCGAAAAAGCAGGTACCGGAAGGAATTGAACCGGGGGATCCGGTGGAAGTATTTTTGTACCGGGATTCATCTGACCGTCTGATCGCGACGACGAATGAGCCGAAGCTGACTATGGGACATCTGGCAGTTCTGGAAGTGGCAGATACAGGAAAGATGGGAGCTTTTCTGGAATGGGGACTGGAAAAAGATCTGTTCCTTCCATTTAAAGAACAGACAGCAAAGGTACAGAAAGGAGATAAGTGCCTTGTTGCATTGTACGTAGACAAGAGCGGAAGACTCTGCGCCACCATGAAAGTTTATCATATGCTGCGTACAGACTCGCCGTATCAGAAAGACGATCAGGTAAAAGGAATTGTATACGACAGAAGTGATGAGTTTGGAGTTTTTGTTGCGGTGGATCATCAGTTTTCTGCAAGAATCCCGAAAAAGGATGTTTTTGGAAAAATCCGCATCGGTGATGAGATCGAAGCGCGTGTGACAAATGTAAAGGAAGATGGAAAGCTGGATTTAAGTGTCAGAGGGAAGATTCCGCAGCAGATGGATGCAGATGCAGAACTGATCTTGAAAAGAATCCAGTCTTATGACGGAGTACTGCCGTTTAATGACAAGGCAGATCCGGATACGATCAAGGCAGAGTTTGGTATGAGCAAGGCTGCATTTAAGCGTGCCGTCGGAAGACTGCTGAAAGAAAACCGCGTAAAAATCTTTCCGGACAGTATCCGAATTCGCTAAAAAGCCTTGCAATCCATGGTAAATAGGCTATAATGAAGAAAGAAATAGAGAAGAAAGGGGACAGATAGAAATGAAAGTACAGAATATTACAGACATAGACGCATTTTTTAAAGTAGTAGACAACTGCAAAGGAAGAGTAGAACTGGTAACAGGAGAGGGAGACAGACTGAACCTGAAATCCAAACTTTCCCAGTATGTATCTATGGCAAATATTTTCTCAAACGGAGAGATTCCGGAGCTTGAGATCATTGCTTATGAGCCGGAAGATACAGAAAGACTGATCAATTTTATGATCAACGGTGAATAAGAATATCTCAGATTTTGAATCGCCGGTTTTGACAGACACGAGAAGATGTAAGGGCAGTTCTCTGTAAGGGAACGCCCTTTTTAGATTTACAGCAATACTGGATATAGAGGTGAATTATGAGTTTTGCGCATTTACACGTCCATACGGAGTACAGTCTTTTGGACGGTTCCAACAAAATAAAAGAATATGTATCCAGAGTTAAAGAACTGGGCATGAACAGTGCTGCGATCACGGACCACGGGGTTATGTACGGTGTGATCGATTTTTACAGGGAAGCCAGAAAGCAGGGAATCAAGCCGATTCTCGGCTGTGAAGTTTATGTGGCGCCGAATTCCCGGTTTGACCGTGAGACTGCCGGTGGAGAGAGCAGATATCATCATCTGGTACTTCTGGCAGAAAACAATACGGGATATGCCAATCTGATGAAGATCGTTTCCAGAGGATTTACAGAAGGGTATTATTATAAGCCCCGTGTGGATAAGGATCTTCTGCGTCAGTATCACGAGGGAATCATTGCCTTAAGTGCCTGTCTTGCGGGGGAGGTACAGCGGTATCTGAGCCGGGGACTTACCGAAGAGGCGAAGAAGGTGGCGCTGGAGTATCAGGATATTTTCGGAAAAGGAAATTTCTTTCTGGAAATGCAGGATCACGGGATCCCGGAGCAGCAGCTTGTAAACCAGAGACAGATCCAGCTTTCTAAGGAGACAGGGATCGAGCTTGTTGTGACCAATGATATCCATTATACGTACGCGGAAGATGCGAAGCCGCATGATATCCTGCTCTGTATTCAGACCGGGAAGAAGCTGGACGATGAGAACAGGATGCGGTATGAGGGCGGCCAGTATTATGTAAAGTCCCCTCAGGAGATGGAAGCGCTGTTTCCATATGCAAAACAGGCACTGGAGAATACGCAGAAGATTGCAAACCGGTGTGAGGTAGAGATTGAATTCGGAGTCACAAAGCTGCCAAAGTATGATGTGCCGGACGGCATGACTTCCTGGGAGTATTTGAACAAGTTATGCTGGGAAGGACTTGAAAAGCATTATGGAGAGCCTTCCAGGGAGCTGAAAGAACGGCTGCGCTATGAGCTGGATACGATCCGCAACATGGGATATGTAGATTATTTCCTCATTGTATGGGATTTTATCAAATATGCCAAAGATCACGGGATCGCAGTAGGACCGGGGCGTGGCTCCGCAGCGGGAAGTATTGTTTCTTATTGTCTGGAGATCACAAATATCGACCCGATCCGGTATCAGCTTCTGTTTGAGCGTTTTCTCAACCCGGAGCGTGTGACCATGCCCGATATCGACGTGGATTTCTGCTTCGAGAGACGGCAGGAGGTGATCGACTATGTTGTGCGTAAGTATGGAAAAGACCGGGTAGTCCAGATTGTGACGTTTGGTACGCTGGCTGCCAGAGGTGTGATCCGTGATGTGGGACGCGTGATGGATCTTCCGTATGCATTTGTGGATTCGATTGCCAAGATGATTCCGCAGGAACTCAATATCACGATTGATAAAGCACTGCAGATGAATCCGGAATTACGTAAAACATATGAAAATGATCCGCAGGTAAAACTGTTGATCGACATGTGCAAACGACTGGAAGGACTGCCGCGCCACAGCTCCATGCATGCGGCAGGGGTTGTGATCGGTCAGAGAGAAATTGATGATTTTGTTCCCCTTTCAAGAGCTTCTGACGGCTCGATCACAACTCAGTTTACAATGACCACTCTGGAAGAACTGGGACTTTTAAAAATGGACTTCCTGGGACTTCGGACGCTGACTGTGATCCAGAATGCGGTGCAGCTTGCAAAAAGCAAAAATCCGGAACTTGATATGGATCAGATTGACTATAACGACAAACAGGTACTTTCTTATATCGGAACCGGTAAGACCGATGGAATCTTCCAGCTGGAGAGCGGCGGAATGAAAGGCTTCATGAAAGAGCTCAAGCCAAACAGTCTGGAGGATATTATTGCCGGTATTTCCCTGTACCGTCCGGGTCCGATGGACTTTATCCCACAGTATATCCGGGGAAAAAATGATGCAGGATCGATCACCTATGACTGTCCGCAGCTGGAGCCGATTCTGGCGCCTACTTACGGATGTATTGTCTATCAGGAGCAGGTTATGCAGATCGTGCGTGACCTTGCCGGATACACACTGGGACGAAGCGATCTTCTTCGCCGTGCCATGTCCAAGAAAAAGGGCGATGTGATGCAGAAAGAGCGCCAGATCTTTGTCTATGGAGATGAGGAGAACGGTGTGCCGGGCTGTATTAAAAATGGAATTGATGAAAAGACAGCCAATAAGATCTATGATGAAATGATCGATTTTGCGAAGTATGCATTCAACAAATCCCATGCGGCGGCCTATGCGGTTGTTTCCTATCAGACAGCATACCTGAAATATTATTATCCGGTGGAATACATGGCAGCACTGATGACTTCTGTGATTGAAAATCCGTCCAAAGTGGCAGAATATATTTATGCCTGCCGGCAGATGAATATTCAGATTCTGTCACCGGATATTAACCGCGGGATCGGCAACTTTTCGGTAGACGGCAACAACATTCGGTACGGACTGGCGGCCATCAAGAGCATTGGAAGACCGGTGATTGCTGCGATCATAGAAGATCGGGATGAGTTTGGGCCGTTTAAAAATCTGGAAGATTTTATCAGTCGGATGTCAGTCAAGGATGGACTGAATAAACGGGCAATTGAGCATTTGATCAAATCAGGTGCGCTGGACTGCCTGGGAGGCACGAGAAAGCAGTTTATGAGCATTTATGTTCAGATCGTCGATCACGTCAATCAGGAAAAGAAATATGCCATGACCGGTCAGATGACACTGTTTGATATGGTGGGTGAGGAAGAAAAAGAGCAGTTTGAAATCAAACTGCCGGATGTCGGGGAGTATTCGAAAGAGAATCTGCTGGCGTTTGAAAAGGAAGTGCTGGGAGTTTACTTAAGCGGACATCCATTGCAGGAGTATGAGGACAAATGGAGAAAATCCATTTCAGCCACCACACTGGATTTCCAGCCGGATGAAGAGACAGGCCGGGCAAAGGTACATGACGGAACGAGGGAGATCGTAGGCGGCATGATTACCGCAAAAACGATCAAGCATACAAAGACAAATCAGATGATGGCATTTTTGTCTCTGGAAGACCTGGTGGGAACGGTAGAGGTGATCGTCTTCCCGCGGGACTATGAAAAAAACAGAGAGTATCTGGAGATTGATAAAAAAATCTTTGTAAAGGGAAGAGTATCCGAGGAAGAGGAGCGGCCGAGCAAGCTGATCTGTGAGACGATCATTCCGTTTGAGCAGACCAAAAAAGAGCTGTGGGTGCAGTTTTCAGATAAAGAAGATTTTCTGCGAAATGAGCATATTTTATATGGATACCTGGCAGACTCGGAAGGAGATGACGAGGTTGTGATCTATTGTCAGAAAGAGCGGGCGATCAAGCGGCTTCCGAGAAACAGAAACATTCGGATCGGCCAGGAAGTATTGAGCAGATTGATGAATCATTACGGGGAAAAGCGAGTAAAAGTCGTAGAAAAATCTATTGATAAAGGAATATAAATAAGGTAGAATATACCCGGAGTGTTAAAAAATAGGCAAACTTTACTTTTGAAGAGTAGAAGAATTCAGAAAGGTGGAAAAGTTATGGCAAACAAAGCAGACAAAGAAAAAATGTTAGAAGAGATTGAAGATAGAGTTCGTACCATTGGAGTACTTACAAGTGGTGGAGATGCACCGGGAATGAACGCTGCGGAATCAGAAGAGGATATCACGGACTTTTAAAAGAAGAGATCATTGATTTGACGGCACGCGATGTGTCTGATATCATCCAGAGAGGTGGTACAATTCTTCAGACAGCACGCTGCCAGACAATGCGTACAGAAGAAGGACAGCAGAAAGCAGCAGCAATTTGTAAAAAATACGGAATTGACGGTCTTGTAGTAATCGGAGGAGACGGATCTTTTGCCGGAGCACAGAAGCTGGCGAACCTCGGAGTAAATACGATTGCTCTTCCGGGAACGATCGATCTTGACATTGCATGTACAGATTATACGATTGGATTTGATACAGCTGTCAATACAGCTATGGAAGCGATCGATAAGGTCCGTGATACATCTACTTCACACGAGAGATGCAGTATCATTGAGGTAATGGGACGTGATGCAGGATACCTTGCGTTGTGGTGCGGTATTGCCAACGGAGCAGAAAAGATTCTTCTTCCGGAAGAAAAAGACTATGATGAGCAGGCGTTGATCGAAGATATTTTGGAGAACAAAAAACGCGGTAAAAAGAATTACATCATCATCAATGCAGAGGGAATCGGTGATTCCATCAATATGGCGAAGAGAATTGAAGAATATCGTTCGCAAAAGGGTCCCTTTACATCCATTGAAGGTATTAAGGGGGTGAAGGGCATTGGTGACGGAGTATTTAAGAAGATTAAAGACAAAATTACAATCTAAATCAATAAGTAGATATGAAAACTTTCAGTATGCTAATCTGTGTTTAAATCCTTTAGATTTAGTCAATAAGAAGCAATCTATAACTCATAGTCAATGGGCACATATTATATTGGGATCTATAATAATTGGTACTATATTAGGATATGGTAAATATTATCCAGTACTTAGTCAAATGCATTATATTTTTGTGATTGCCTTATCTATTATTGGTTTAACTATTATTAAAATAATGCAATCTCATTGTAGGTGGCATTTATTTGCCAATTTATTAATATTAGTTTTTGCTTCAATGGGATTATCCTATTATCAAACAGATTTACAAATTATTAATTATAATAGCTATACATCATACTATTTACAGCAAGAAGGAGAATATCTAGGTACTGTTGTATCATCTCCTGAAATAGTAAATCTTGATGGGCAGGAATATTACAAATATAATGTTATTCTTCATAAATTACATCCTTATAAAGATAGCGCAAAAAACTCCTATATAAATGCTCAAGGACGTTTACAAGTATACTCTAAGGTATCAGCTACAAATAACAAAATAAGATTGGGAGAACAAGCCATTATTGAAGGAACTCCAAAGCCTTTATTCCTAATTGAAGAGGAAGGTCGAATTAATCTTAGAGGCAGATATATGGGCTCTAACACAAGAGGACGAATCTACGATGGAGTTTATCGACCTGCCAGTGCTAAAGATTTACAAACATTTTTATATAAAGAGAGTATTAATGAAGAAATATATAGGAGAAGTTTATATCTATGTGGTCAAATACGAGTATCCATAGAAAAGAATATTGCTAGTAATCTAGATGGTCCACAAAAGGTATTAGCACAAGCCTTATGTTTGGGTGGTCATTATAGTGAACTAGGAGAAGATCGAATGAAAGATTTTGCCTATACTGGCCTCATCCACATTTTATCAATATCTGGCTCGCATATTGCTTTACTATTAGCTTTAATTTATGGGCTAGGAAGACTTGTTAAATTACGGAAGCGTACATATTTAATTTGGGGTATATTAGTAGCTTGTATATATTGCTGTATCGTTGGTGGAGATGCACCAGTTGTACGTGCAACGATGATGAGTATACTCATGTGCATAGCTTATGTTAAAGGGCGATTATATCAAGCTAAACAGGCTTTATGTATATGTGCCATTCTATGTCTAGTATATGATCCTTTTTCTTTGTTTGATGTAAGCTTTCAACTATCCTTTGGTGCAACCTATGGTTTACTCATATGGGGGAAGGTACTGTATGAATGGATACAATGGCTTCCAAGATGGATAAAAACACCTCTTGTATTATGTGTATCCGCACAGTTACTCATATTGCCATTACAACTCTATTACTTTCATTATATTAGTATTGCTAGCTTACTCGCAGCTTGTGTTGTAGCACCTTTACTAGATATATCTATTGTTTTAATTTTTATAAATACTTTAGTTATTTATGTACTACCTATATCATTCTTATGGATTTTAGTAGATCTATTATTACGTGTATCTTTACATTTAAATCATGTCTTAGGGCGTAGTGGTAGTCTACTTTGGCTTGGTATGATGCATCTTTATTGTGTTTATATATATTATGCTTTACTAGGTTTATTTACGTATTTTTTGACACATAAGAATAAGTATACTGTATATGTAGTGATGTCCTTATTATGCATGGTTGCAACCTTTGGTGCTTCATACTATGTGACTCAGCATCACAAGGACACAATAATCCATTATATTCCTATGAAACAGTGTAATGTGTTACTTTGCATAGACCCAAACCATAGAGGAGCATATCTATTAATTGATGCACCAGATTATATAAAGACTATGCCTAATGAAAGACTGATTAATCAAACTATTAGGGCATATGGCATGAATCCTAGAATGGTAAAAGTTAAGTACTTTCACAGTAACGGTTCGGCAAGGGTAATATATAAAAATGGTATGAACCAAATAGTCGTATATAATGGACAAAGTAGAGAAAAAAATCTAAAATTAAATGATAAGGCTAATGTTTTATTTATAACGAGTCGATTTAGTGTAATGCATGAAATTGATCGTATTTCACCGCGTAGTACTGTTTTGTTTAGTAGTCCTCATGGTGCTTTACGCGATGTGGATCCATCATCAGAACATATGTATATAATGGGATACAGCTTTATTAAAGATATCTATCTGTGAAAGGAGGGAACATGGCACATATTCAACTCATCTATGGCGACGAACCACAATTAATTGAAGAAGAAAAACGTAAATTTTTAAGTGCCTATCCAGACCTTCCAGTGACTGTATTAGATGATGAGGTGGGCCCACAAAAAATAAGTGAAAAACTATGTGAAGATTCACTTTTTGGCGATCAAAAGGTCTTCTGTTTAGTTAATTTGCCCATCATTCGTAAAAGTGGCAAAAATAGTGATGCTTGGATTCCATTGTATGAACTCCTCTTGGAATATAATGGAGATAATCCTATCGTTTTGATTTATCATGATATGATTGATAAACGTATTAAGCAGAATAAAGAGATTTTAGAAAAAATACCAAATCATCAATGTAAGCGTCTTGAAGGGGCAGACCTTGTGATGTGGATACGTCAGTATTGTACGTCTAATGGATTTAAAATGACTTCTGATGCACAGGAATATGTAGCTCATCTCATCGATTTGTGGCAAGATGTACCTGTTTCTTTTATGAGAACTGAGTTTGACCGATATTTCTTGCAAATTACTGGGGAAAAAGTAATTACCAAAGAATTCCTAGAGGAAAATGGCAGTGACTATGGTGCTAAAAATATATTTACCTTTAAAGAGGCTCTGTTAAAACGAGATATTGATACATTACTTGAACTATTTCCATTTATGTTCGGCTATAAAGAATTAGACCGTGCTATGAGCTATATTGAGGGACAATTACGTTTACAGCTACTGGTCGGTGAATGTCGACAAGCGGGAATGACTGTTCAAGCTATACAGAATTTATGTAAGGACCATGATTCGTCATTTAAACCGTATCCGATCAAACTGGCTTATGAAGCGAGCTCTCGGATTTCTACTAAAGCATTACGAGCTTTGTTAAAAGGTTTGTATGAGATTATCCTAGATAGTCGTAGTAGCAAGGGCGATATTTGGCGATTTAGAGATTTATGTATTACCTATTGTGGGTATAAGGGATAAAAATGAAAGTACGTTATCGAGTAGTACCAAAACAGAATAGTAAACCTGCTTTCTATGTGAATTGTGATGATAAACAAGTAACCATACAAGCAGCAGATTCAGCATTTAAAACATTAGTGTCATTACAAGAACGATTAGCTGCTTGGTACAAAGAAAAAAATATTTCCTTTGATACGATTCCTACCAATGCAACTACATCTTGCTGCTTTGCGTGGAAGGTAGATGACGATGATGAAGAATTTGCACCATACTACTATGCCGGTGGTTGTGGTGTAGGTGAATTTATTGAAGACGTTGAAGCGCATCGACAAAAATTAGAAGAAGAAAACATGCCAGAGAGAGGAAAGTCCTTTGCTGGCAATAACGATGATGAAATTGATTATGCAGATGAGTTTGTGCCATTTATGGATGCGGTGAAATTGGACTATTTTAATCCAGACCCCACATCGTATGAGTCTGTAACTACAAGAAATCCATCTGTATCTAGTAGCTCATCATCTACATCTTCAGCTAATAGCGGACATCAATACAAAGGGGGCAAGAAATATCCACAACGCGCTCCTAAGGATGCACCAACTGATGAGGGTATGATTTTAGGTCCACGCATTGAGGGCATGACCTCCAGCATCATGGGCACTGTAGAAACACCAAGTGTCATTTTTGAAGGTGTGTTCGTTGGCCTTGATAAACGCGATACTAGGACTGGTAAAAGTATCGTAAATGGCAGTATCGTAGATGATACGAACAGTATGAAGTTTATAAAATTTACGAATAGTCCAGAAGAAGGGGATGCCTTATTAAAGCAATTAAAGAAATTGCAAAAGGTGCGCGTTCAAGGTAGTGTCAACTTTGATGATCGATTTGATAAGGACTATATTTTATCTATACGTAGTATCGAAGCTATCGAAGAAGACAATACAAATGAACGGACAGAAGACAGACCAGATTCTCGTGTTGAGCTTCATCTCCATACTAAGATGAGTGATAAAGATGCACTCGTATCGATTAAGGATCTATTTAAAACTGTCAAAAAATGGGGCCATCCTGCGGTTGCTATTACGGACCATGGTGTTGTACAAGCCTTTCCTGAAGCACAAGCACTTGGTAAAGAACTAGGTGTTAAGGTAATTTATGGTGTTGAAGGGTATCTCGTTGATGATGCGGATTTAGAAAAAGAATTATCCTTAGAGGTTGTAAAACGAAAAGATGAAGCACCTCGATATCACATTATTTTGTTAGCTCAAAATATGGTGGGCTTACGTAATCTGTATAAAATGATTTCCATATCCCATTTGGAATACTATAAACGGAGACCTCGTTTGCCTCGTTCTATCATTGAAGAGCATCGTGAAGGTATTCTTATAGGGTCTGCCTGTGAAGCAGGTGAATTGATGCAGGCTATTGTTAAAGGTTCCTCCAAAGAAGAGCTATTAACGATTGCATCATTCTATGATTACCTTGAAATTCAACCACATACCAACAATACATTCTTAATTCGCAAGGGTATCGTGCCAGATGAACAAGCTCTTATCGATATGAATAAGACGGTTATTGAATTGGGTGAAGCCCTCAATAAACGCGTATGTGCTACCTGTGACGTTCATTATTTAACACCAGAGGAAAAGATTTATCGTGAGATTATGTTAACCGCTTGTGGGTTCCCTGATGCGGATGAACAACCGGATTTACATTTGCGTACAACTGATGAAATGCTTGAATCCTTCC